>ERZ1026856.148-NODE-148-length-49637-cov-8.560708_pt1 | contig 49637 bp, 36 predicted proteins | sample MGYA00380158_ERZ1026856 | MGnify/ENA primary metagenome ERZ1026856 (study PRJEB33269, sample SAMEA4719794) | human gut metagenome | biome: human-associated habitat; feature: organic feature; material: feces | place: Cameroon | collected 2013-10 ... | reverse complement strand
ATTCTTTACATTTCAGGGAATGTCATATGTGATCGATGTTTATCGTGGAGATGTACCAGTTCAAAAAAATATATTCAAAGTTGGATTGTACATTGTACTGTTTCCACAATTAATTGCTGGTCCAATTGTACGATATAGGGATATAGCGTATGAAATTGATCATAGAAAAAATACATTAGAAGATTTCTGTAGTGGAATTGAAAGATTTATAATTGGATTAGGGAAAAAGGCAATCATAGCAAACACTATGGCGGCAACAGCAGATGCAATTTGGAATGCAGATATTACGAAAAATACATGGCTAATTGCATGGCTTGGTAGTGTTGCATATACGTTGCAGATTTATTTCGATTTTTCGGGTTATAGTGATATGGCTATTGGACTGGGTAGAATGTTTGGATTCCATTTTAATGAGAACTTTAATCTTCCTTATATATCAAAAAATATAACAGAATTTTGGCGAAGATGGCATATTTCATTGTCTTCTTGGTTTAGGGATTATGTTTATATTCCGTTAGGCGGGAATAGAAAGCATGTATATCTAAATCTTGCAATAGTTTTTTTGCTAACCGGGATATGGCATGGAGCATCTTGGCACTATATTCTATGGGGGATATGGAATGGTTTCTTTATTTTGATTGAAAGAGCAATTAAAATGAGAAAGATGAAAAACAATAAAGAGTTGCAACAACATACCAAACAGAGTGTTGGCAAGAGTATAATATCAAGTATTTATACGTTGTTTGTTATAAATATGGGGTGGGTGCTATTTAGAGCAGATACTTTAGGTGATGCATTAAAATATGCGGCGGTAATGTTGGGTAGAATTACACCAGAACATGTTGGCTTTTCAGTATTTTGGTATTTAGATAGATGGACTATGACAATTATGGGAATAGCATTTTTATTTTCATCTTCGATACCTACAAAAATAGCAACTGCATTTCGAAATGCAGTTGCGGAAAAGGTGTATGTTGTATGTAAGTATGTACTTCTTATAGGATTACTGTATTTATGCATGCTACGTATTGTATCAGGAACGTATAATCCGTTTATTTACTTCCAATTCTAGAAAGGTTGTAAGTTATGTTTAAGAAAATTATAAATAGTATATTCTGTGTAGCGTTTGGGGCTATGATTGGAATTCCACTTTTAACAACCAATTTGCGTAAGGATAAAATATCAGAGGCAGAAAATAGAATATTGGCTCCTAAAGCTGAAATTTATACAGAAGAAGGAGTTTTAAATAAAAACTATACAACAGATTTTGAAACATGGATCAATGACAATATTGGCTTTAGATCTCAAATGGTAATCAATAATGCTAGAATACAGTATTATATATTTCATGTATTAGCCAATAATTCGGATATGTATTTAGGACCAAATGGAGAGTTAAATTATGCAACTCCGGCTATTTTGGAAGATTATCAACATGCAAATTTATATACAGAGGATTATTTAAAACAGTTTGCTGCTAGTATGCAGTATGTAAGCGATTATGTAACGAGGCAGGGGAAACAGTTTTACTATTATCAATGTTGGGACAAACATTCAATATATCCGGAATATTTTCCTAAAACAGTTATTCAAAGTCCAGGTGAATCTAAGACAGATGGACTTGTTCGTGCATTAGAGGAATATACAGATGTAAATGTGATATCTCCTAAACAAGATTTGATAGATGCAAAGGATGTGTATGAGACGTATAGTGTTTGGGGAGATTCTACTCATTGGACGCAAAGAGGAGCATTTATTGGCTATCAAAAATTAATGAACACAATAAATGCTAATTCTGAAAAAGAGTATAAAGTTTTGCAAGAGTCAGATTATAGTATTACAAAGACAGATCAGGGAACAACTTTGTTTGGAGGCATTCATCGCCCGGATTATCTTGAAAATTTTGAATTAAAAACAGTGAAAGCTGTTTTAACAAATGATAAATTAACGTTATATGCAGATGAACCAAGCCATAGTTTTTATACGAATGATCAAGTGGATAATGATACGACAGTTTTAGTAATAGGAGATAGTTATTTTAATTCGTTTATTATTGATGATTTGGCAGAATCATTTCATGAAGTAATCATCATATGGGGTGATTATTTGGCTGATGCAAAGAATATAATAGATTCTTATGATCCGAATATTGTTATTGTGGAAGCAGCGGAACGTGTGGATAGAAGTGGGGGTGTGATTGCTGCGGCAACACTAACAAGAGAGGCATTAGAAGCAGTAAATAATTAGTATATAATGTGGCACGTATAGGGTAGGGGGTTGTATATTCCGTTCTGAGTGGATTCTTCCGCAATTATCCGTTTTTATGTGGGCAATACAATTATCCTGCTCAATAGATTCTATTGCCATTAATTCATTGGGGAAAAATGTATTCATTTGTAGTAGTGAATCATTCATTTGTATATATTCCTCTCTGTTAATGACATAAGATTATCATACTCATGAATTAATTAAAAGCGCAAAAGAAAAGCCTACATTTCTTCCGAACAAATGTAGGCTTTTCGGGTAATTAATTTGAAGTTTCTTTTTTGTAATTCTTTAAGTCTTTAAAGAACCCGCTAATCATTATAATCATAATAATGCCGATTGGGAATGCGGAAATAATACTTACACTTTGAATATTGCTCATAGAGCTTTCGGAGAATACGAGTGCAATTGGAAGAACAATGAGTAAAACACACCATAACAGTTCGACTAATTTATGAGGATGTTCATTTTCTCCCAGTTGTTTGTAGCTGTAACATGCTGCGGTATATGCAATGGAGTCAAATGATGTTGCATAAAAGGCAATCATACAGAGCATTGTAATAACCAGAATAACTTTCGATGCAGGCATTGTATTGATGATGCTGAGAATTAATCCGTATAAATCGCCATCTGTAGTGTACTGCGCAATGAAATCTGCGGCGCCGCTTGTTTGAAGTCCAAGACTGTAATTACCTAATACAATGAAGCTTACAATGGTAGAACCGACACCAAAAACATATCCACCAAGAATAGTCTGTTTGATTGTTCTTCCTCTGGAGATATTTCCGATAAAAAATGGAGCTGCAATACACCATACCATCCAATATGCCCAGTAGTAAATAGTCCAGTCCTGAGCAAAATTGCTTGTTCTGGCAGGATCGGTAAAGGTACTCAATTCTATAAAGTTCTGAATCATTTTCCCAAGGCTCTGAAAACCGTTTTCAACAATAAATCTGCCCTGCCCGCCAATGAAAAGGACAATCAGTAAAAGCCCGAAGAATAAATAGATGCAGAGTTTTGCCAGGAATGAGATACCTTTGAATCCATGCAGTACAGCATATGTGTATACAGCACATGTAATCAAAAGGATAATAATTGTTACTGCAGTCCGGCTAATTGTAATGCCAAATAAATCTACAATAATTGCAGCCATTAGTGGTGTCGCTACTGAAAAGGTAGTGGCAGTACCGGCTAATAATGCAAAAAGAGCAAAAAGATCAATAACTCTGCCCCAAAGCCCATCTGCATGTTTTCCAATAATCGGTCTGCATGCCTCGGAATATCTCTGGCGATTTCTTTTTCTGACATGAAGCATAAAACCAAAAACTACGGCAAGTACGAGATAAAATGCCCATGGAATAAAACTCCAGTGAAAAAGAGGAAATACACCGGCCCACTCCGTAATGGATCCTAGTTCTGCAATGTGAGGATTAGTCGCATACATTACCCATTCTGCGAATGAATAGAATAAAATATCTGCTGCAAGTCCACAGGTAAACATCATGCTTCCCCATGCGAAGAAGGAATATTTGGGCTTCTCATTAGGTTCACCCAATACTACATTACCATATTTTGAAAGTGATAAATAAATAGAAATCAATAATACACCGAGACCAATCACTAGATAGTAGATGCCTAATGTATCACCAAAGAAAAAACGCACTTTTCCAATAATATTGTTTGACTGATCCGGGAAGATAAATAAAACTCCTGCTAGTGCCATTATAATGATAAATGGTGCCAGCGTAATCAGCCAATCAATTCTTCCCTTGTTTAATTTTCCCATTTAGATTTCCTCCAATCTTTTCTCAGCATAATAATATATATATTTGTGATTGCTTTCGAATGTAAATCCCGCAGCAGCATTACTATTATCTTTAAAAGCAGTTACATTCTGAATATCCTTTTCTTCAATATTCAGTCTTTGTGCAATATCTTTTAGAATTTCTGAGCGTGTATTATTTATATATGATTTATCAAAGGTTCTCAGCTCGTCTAACGTGTCAAATTCGAAGATAAAGTCAGCCGGATACTTACGGATTTTCATATGAAGTTCATTGATATGGTCAATATATATAGTTTCCCATAGTTTATTGGCTGTTTGTGGGGCGCTATATTCTTTCTCAAGTATATTGAGAAAATTTTTGCTGAATTCCTGTGACCAGAATACATGCCCAAGCATAATCCATGCGTTGCACCCACCAACAACTACATCTGTAATTATTCCGTTTCGTTCAGAAATACACCATTCATCGGTTTTACCATTTACATAAATTGCGGAATAGTAGGTGTCATCTACTGTGGATTCAAAAGGGCTGTCTAAAAAATAATTGTCTGATGAGCATATGTAACTGTTTTTAATATATTTTTTGGCTGCATAAATACTTGCGTTGTTATTCCGAGTCAGATAATCCGGGTTATGAATCAATATTACATCATATTTATCCTTCAAATATGCAAATTGTTCTGCCATGTATCCTGTTACAACAACAATCTCTTTAATACCAGCTTCGCGAAGTTGTTTAATTTGCCGTTCAATCAGCACCTCACCGCGCACTTCTATCAACGCTTTCGGTTTTTCATATGACAAGGGGGCAAAACGGCTCGCAGTTCCGGCTGCCATAATGATTGCATTATCTACCTTCATTTTGATCCTCCATGAAAATTCGATAATATTCTTTGGCGTAACGATACTGACGTAAAGAATATTCACCAAACTCTATTCCTAATTGTCGTTTATATTCGCACCAGTTACTCCATAGCAAGCCACATGCTGCAATATAACAATATATTTTTAATCGGGTTTCCTTAGTACAATTGTTTTCAAAATAAAGATCTATCAAATTATCAACCTCTGCTCTTTCATATAATGAATAGATACAGAACATGGCGATATCAACATGGGGATCCTGCATCCCGGCGTATTCCCAGTCAATTAATCGTATCTCTTCTCCGAAGAACAGGAAGTTATCCGGTACAGCGTCAATATGTGTGAGGCATTTGTTTTCTATATGTCCTTCGATGTAGTCCCGGAGAGCCAGTACATGATTTTTCGTTATACGGTAATCGCTATAAACTGAGTTTTGACCATTCCATAAGGATTCATAAAAGTCAATTTGTTTCCAAATATTAAACTCGTGTTGTACCTTTAGATTCATTTTGTGAAATGATCTTAGCTTTGCCATGCACTTTTGTAAGTCATTCTGATCCTGGGGATTACATACTCTGGAATCTGATAGGAATTTTGTTATTTTATAACCGTTTTGAGGGTTCATGTATATAATATCATCACATATTCCTTTTCCGGATATAACTTGATATACTTCGGCTTCTTCTTTGCGATTAATCAGATTCTCAGTTCCTTCGCCGGGGATTCTCATGATGTATTTTTCGCCATGTACATTAAAAAGAAAGGAACGATTGGTCATGCCTTTTTTTAAGACTGTAATATTTACAACTTCCGTGGCAGGGACCTGTAAGGATTCACAAATAATATCTATTGCATCTGACTGTAGATGTTCGGAATGCTCATCAATGTCACGAAGCTGTTCATATGTATTAATTTCTATACACATGTCTTTGCTTACCATATTTGCCCAGACATACATTTTATCTGAATCAAATAATCCTTCTTCCCAGAAGGAGTCATTATATGACGAGTCAATACATAATTGGTTGATTTTTTTCTTTAATATAGAAGAAGTTTCGTTGGTTATATAGGATATTCCTATCATTCTATTTCCTGTGCTGTTTTGGGCAATTTTGATAATTTCATATTTTCTGTTTACTCGTGCGCCTGTATTATCTGACTGTTCTTTGCTCATCATATACCAGGAATATAATTCTTCTTCGTGGAAAGGATTCTCTCTGCACCATATATCACAAGGAATAATATAACTGTTTCCTATTTTGTTAAGAACCTTTTTTAATGAGTATATATTATTTTTCGTTTGATAATCAGGATTCACTACCAGTTTGACATTGTATTTATCAATTAAATATTCGTATTGTTCCTTCATAAATCCCACAACAATATATATTTCATTGATTCCCCGCTCATTGAGCTGCTTAATGGTTCTTTCAATTAATGTTTCGTTATTTATTTTCAAAAGTCCCTTAGAATAAAGCGTGTTTATTGGAACCATACGCATTCCAAAACCGGCAGCCAGGATGACAGCATTTTGAGGCTTGTTTTTAGCAAAACTATTTTGTGCCTTTTCTGTCAGTTTGTAATTTGCATCGAGATAACCTTTTTTTACAAGAGCGGCAATAGTCTGGTTAATGGCACCAAGTGAATACCCCGAAATTTGAGATAAATCTCTCTGATTTGTATAGCTGTGTTGTTTTATGGTGTTCAAAATATCACATTCTTGCTTGTTCATATACAATACAGAACCTCCCTTGATGAACACCATAACACGGAATATAAGAGATGTCAATGAGAATGTGTATAGGGTGTCTGGTACCATTATTAATGCTGTGGGCAAGTAGGTGTTTGTTAAAAATACTGAAAATAATTACAAAATACATTGTAATATAATATAAAATGACATATTATGATAGTGACATAAACATGCTAGTAAATGTTAGTCTGCATAATAATTTAATATAATTTGCGGAGGAGTAGAGGAGTAATGTATTGTGAAGAGAGACAAAATGATGCACAGGAGTTAATGGGTAATTTTACAGATAGTATTAAACTGCGCAATAAAAAATAAGAATGATAAGCAGAGAAAAAGTAAGAAGTATAGTTTAAAGAAAAACGATTAATAAAAGTATGGTGGAGGAATAGTTATGTCAGATACAATGATAGCGGCACTTATTGGTTCGGGAGTGACTTTGATTACAACGATGGTCACTTTATTTATAAACTCACTGATTGAGAAACAGAAGTGGCAACTGGAAATTCAACAAAAAAAGTGTGATGTAAAAAGGGAAAAATTAAATGACATATATGAAAAATTGGTTGATATAATTAATCAGTACCCAAATTCATCACCAAATGATATTTTGCAGTATGTTAAATATGCTCCGGGCTATTCAATGGAATCGTTTGATGCTGTTTTAAAGAGCTTGGATTATCAAATTGAAGATTATAAAAAACAATTAAATAATGTGAATATTAGTTACGAGAAAAAGAACGATATAGATACGCAGATATCAAATAGAGAATATGCGAAAAATTGTATATTTGAAATACGAGATGAATATTACATGGCCAGAGATAGATATAAATCTTTTTGCAAATCTGATAAAGCCGTATTTGATCTCTATGCAGGACAAGATGTGCGAAATTGCCTTGTGGAATTTGAAGTGATTATTCATAATGTATTTGTATCTGGTCGCAGAGCAGGTGATGCTGATGATCCACTAAATAACTGCATTGAAATGATTCGGAGGAAAATTATTAATAGTATGAGAAATGACATTGGAACATATTAAGGGGATAATTTTATTATTCATGAAAAGCTTATCAATGCACTGGGGCGTCACATATAGAGCAATGCCATTAAGCTAGATGTTCGATGAGTGTTCGGCTGGCGCATATTGGTATGATATTACTAGAAAAATGATGGATAAGCTGGTTGAAACGAACATTTGAGCATACCAAAAAGACAGATGTGTATTATCTGCCTGCAGCAAGTATTCAGTTGAAAAGAGTTATCGATATCCGAAATGGACAGCCCCAATGCCATGGAGAGGTCTGCTGAATTGTCGGAACTCTGTTTTGACGGCATGAACATATCGGGTCATAAGCTTTATGATGTTAATGCATGAGCGTGCTTCGTTTTGTATGAAATATTTCCTGGCAAGCTTCAGAGCAGTGGAAATATCGACATCATACCTGTATTTATTACTAGATCTTCGATTATGCTTACGATTTTCTTCTGCAGCTTCATTTGCCAGGAAGATACTGAAGTTGTATAGAATCAGATTTGCATAGATCTCCTGTTTTAGAAATTCAGGTTTTCTGCAATGAAAGTGAAGAAGCCCGTTTGCGTGCTTTAAATAACGGAAAGAGGTTTCGATTCCCCATCTTCTGTGATAAATTTCTTTGATATCCGAGGAATCAAAGGTATGAGGAAGATTTGTGATGATGTATTCATAAGAATCTTCCGCAGTTTTGATTTGATGCTAGAATAGTATATGACATCAAAGTGTGATCTAAATATTTACTATGTGATTGTAAATGCTTTGCAACAATGGTATAGTTGTTGCAGAGCATATTTTCTTTTCGGAAGCATTCTATCTCCGGCGAACCATATCTTTATGATGTTGTGTGATTTCACAGCATATCTGTTCATCTTTTAGAAAATCCATGCTTGAAACTAAATAAGAGCAGGGATTTGCAGAAGATAATAGAGTAATCTATGGATCAGATGAGGATATCAGGATGTCTGGTTTGTATAGGACATGGCATTATGCTTGACTTATCATAATAAAGCAACTTCCTGCGTTTTACCAAAGGAGGATGCTTATGGCACAGAAAGACAAGAAAAGAAACTATCGCAGCAATGGCAACAGGGAATACAAAAGTGATGTGATTTCCATGATGCTGCAAATACCGGAGTACGCACTGGATGTTTACAATGCAATGAATGATTCGGTATATACGGATCCTACTATGATTCAGATCATGCGGCTGGAAAATGGAATTTCGCTATCGGTACGAAATGATGCTTCCTTTTTTATCAGCAATTATCTGAATCTGTATGAACATCAATCTACATACAGTCCGAATGCACCGCTGCGTTTCTTGATCTATTTAACGAGTCTGCTTAAGAAAATGATAGGAAAGCGTGATCTGTATGGCAGAAAACGTGTGCAGATCGCAACGCCTCATTTCGCAGTGTTCTATAATGGAACAGAGAAAAGACCGGAGAAAGAAGTGTTGAAACTTTCAGATGCATTTATCAATCATGCGGATACACCGGAGATTGAACTGACAGTTACAGTGTACAATATCAACCCAAACAATAATACGCAGCTTCTGGAAAAAAGTGAAGTGCTTCGTAGTTATATGATCTTTGTGAACCGTGTGCGGGAGAATTTAGAACATCAGAGGAAGATCGAACAGAACACGAGATTTCTGTCATCGGAATACAATGAGGCGGAACATGATGATACAGAACTTATGGAAGATCTGGAAGCTGCGATTAATGAAGCAATTGATCATTGTATAGAGAATCACATCATGGAGACTTTTTTCAGAGAAAACAGGAGTGAGGTGACCAAGAGCATGGTACTTGATTATACATGGGAACGCCGCGAGGAACTGATCCGGGCAGAAGAATATGAGGATGGAAAGCGGGAAGGATATGCCGAGGGCGAGAAGTGTGGCAGAGCCGAGGGTGAGGAAAATGCGCATCGTTATCTGATCAACAGATGGCTGCAAAAAGGAAAGACTATAGCTGAAATCGCAGACGATCTGGGAAAATCAGAAGAGTATGTAGAGAATCTGATGAAAAACTGAATTGGCCTATCGGGCAAAGAGCAAATGATGCAGTTAAAAGAGCTGCTGAGTTGTAAGCCGAGGTAAAAAGACTGCAGGAGCTATTGCAATAACTGATGAACCGAACAAGAATCAAGCAAACATTTGCAGATTATACAAATAAATATAATGCATCTGATCCGAAGATCAGGCTGAAGATCGACCACACGTATCGTGTGGCGGCGCTTGCGGAGCGCATTGCCCGAACAGTTACGGATATACCCATTGACAGGGATCTTGCGTGGACAATGGGGATGCTCCATGACATAGGCCGTTTTGAACAGGTGAAAAGATATGGCACTTTTGTGGATAGTGAGTCGATAGATCATGCAGAGCTGGGGATAACGATCCTGTTTGAGGAGGGGCTTCTTACACAATTCGGAGATTTTACACCGGAGGAACAGGAACTTCTCAAAGTCAGCATTGAAAATCATAACAAATACAGAATTCCAGAAGGTATGTCTGCGGAGAAAACTGCATATTGCAATATATTGCGTGATGCAGATAAGATCGATATTTTCCGGGTAAATTGTGATACACCGCTTGAAGATATTTATAATGTATCGACTGCGGAACTGAAACAGGCAGCAGTATCGGATTTGGTGAAAAAATGCTTTATGGAGAAGCACACGGTGCTTCGCAGCCTGAAGCATACGCCGGTTGACAATCTGGTAGGACATGTTTGTCTGGTATTTGAACTGGTTTACCCGATCAGTATACAGATTGCAAAGGAACAGGGATATGTGGACAAGCTGTTGCGGTTTGCGTCGGACAATCCGGATACGAATGCATGGCTTTCTTATATGCGGAAGCATTTGTGGAGCAGTTGATTTGAAAATCACATGGTATCAGGTACTATTAACCAATCCAAGCCAGATGATGAATATTGTTAATAAAAAGATTGTTGCATAGACTTGTTTATGATATATTTAATTCAGAAATATTTTGTTAAAATTGATCTGAATAAAATAAATAAGTTCGGAGGAAATGCAAATGTTTATAGGCAGAGAAAGAGAAATGGCATCCTTAAAGGAGTTCTATGATAAAGAAGGCATTGGAATGACAGTCATATATGGGCGCAGACGTATCGGAAAGTCTACGCTGATTGCTGAATTTGTCAAAGATAAAAAGACAATCTTTTATACAGCGACTAAAGTGGGGAAGAATAGAAATCTGGAATTATTCTCAAAGCAGGTAACAGATTTGCTTATGCCGGGTGTGGAGGATATCAGTTTTCATACGACAGAGGCGGTTTTTGATTTTATCAATAAAAATATGGGGGATGAGAAGCTTGTTCTGGTAATAGATGAATTACCATATTGGGCTGAAAAAGATGATGCACTATTATCTGTTTTGCAAAAATATATAGATAGGGTTTGGAGTGATAAGAATCTTAAAGTGATATTGTGCGGTTCAGCACTTAGTTTCATGGAGAAGAAAGTACTCAGTGAAAAGAGCCCTTTGTTTGGAAGGCGTGATTCGCAGATCAAATTAGAGGCATTTGATTACTTGGATGCAGCAAAATTTGTCCCTGATTATTCCAATGAGGATAAGGCTGTATGTTATGGCATTACCAGTGGAGTTGCAAAGTATCTTTCTATGATCGACCCTGAAAAGAACATAGATGAAAATATCATTCGTTTATTTTTCAGAACAGATGGATATTTATATGATGAAACAAGAAATCTTCTGACGCAGGAGTTTTCTGATATATCACTTGTAAATAATATTGTTGAACAGATTGCATCCGGGGAAAATACGCTCAATACGATTGCAGGTAAGATCGGAGAAAAAGAACAGACTGTATTATATTCATTAGATAAGCTGATAAATGTTGGTCTGGTAGAAAAAAAGAAATGCATTACGGATGAGAAGAACAAAAAGAAGACGCAGTATGTCTTAAAAGATTATATGTTCAAGTTTTGGTATGAATTTATTCCGAAAGCTACCAGCGTAATTGAAATGGGGCAGGGGGAACTCTATTACACAAAAGTGGTTAAGCCGGTATTGCATTCATTCATGGGTTCGGTTTTTGAAGAAATGTGCAGGTATTATACGTTAATGAAGGGGATAACAGGTGAATATGGCTGCTTTATTACTTCTGTAGGTGCTTGGTGGGGAACAGAGAAGGTCACAGATAAAAATGGAGACATGAGAACACAATCTGCGGACATTGATGTGGTTGCTTTGTCAGAGGTAGATAAAAAGGCTGTTATAGGGGAATGTAAATTTAAAAACGAAAAGATCGACAAAGGTATTTATGAAACACTGATCAGAAGAGGAGAGTTAATTACGGCAAAATATAAGGTTTCAAAATATATATTCTTTTCTCTGACCGGATACACAGATTGGTTTGCATCACTTTCTGATGAGAACGTATTACTACTTACCTTGGATTCACTTTATGTATAGAGATAGAGCATACGGTGCTTCGCAGCCTGAAGCATACGCCGGTTGACAACCTGGTATGACATGTTTGTCTGGTATTTGAACTGGTCTATCCGATCAGTGTACAGATTGCAAAGGAGCAGGGGTATGTGGACAAACTGATGCAGTTTGCGTCGGACAATCCGGATACAAATGCATGGCTTTCTTATATGCGGAAGCATTTATGGAGTAGTTGATTGGAAAACTGGTGGGTTTCGTGTGGAGTAGGGAAATAGTTGTCCGTTTGCCCCATTCGTGTTAAACTAATTGTATTTATACAAGGGAACAGGAAAAACGATGAACATTGTATTATTATCAGGCGGATCAGGAAAGCGTCTGTGGCCGCTTTCCAATGATGTGAGAAGCAAACAGTTTATAAAAATATTTAAGAAAAAGGACGGCTCTTATGAGTCTATGGTGCAGCGTGTTTATCGGCAGATCAAGATGGTAGATGCGGATGCAACCGTCACGATCGCAACCTCCAAGACACAGGTTTCGGCGATCCATAACCAGCTTGGGGATGGCGTGGGGATTTCCATAGAGCCATGCAGAAGAGATACTTTTCCGGCGATTGCGTTAGCGACAGCTTATCTTGTCGATGAAATGAAAGTCAGCCCGGAGGAATCGGTGGTAGTCTGCCCGGTTGATCCCTATGTAGAGGATGATTATTTCGCAGCGCTGAAAGATCTGTCTGAGCAGGCAGATAAGGGGGAGGCAAATCTGGTACTGATGGGAATTGAACCCACATATCCAAGTGAAAAGTATGGATATATCATTCCAAAAACTGCTGATCATACATCCATGGTTGAGACTTTTAAGGAAAAGCCGACTGCTGATGTAGCAGCAGAGTATATAAAGCGTGGTGCGCTCTGGAATGGCGGTGTTTTTGCCTATAAATTAAAATATGTACTTGAGAAAGCACATGAACTGATTAAATTTACAGATTATCAGGATTTATTTGATAAATATGAGACACTGACAAAAATTTCTTTTGATTATGCGGTTGTAGAGAAAGAGGATAAGATCCAGGTGCAGCGTTTTGCCGGACAGTGGAAGGATCTCGGTACATGGAATACACTGACAGAGGCGATGGAAGAATCAGTTGTAGGAAAGGGCGTCCTGAATGAGACCTGTTCGGATGTCCACATCGTCAATGAGATGGATGTGCCTGTACTTGCAATGGGACTGCATGATGTGGTTATTTCCGCTTCGCCGGATGGTATTCTGGTATCCGATAAAGAGCAGAGCAGCTATATCAAGCCTTACGTGGATAAATTTGAGCAGCAGATCATGTTCGCGGAAAAATCATGGGGAAGCTTCCGGGTATTGGATGTGGAAGGAACTTCCATGACGATCAAGGTGACTCTGAACCCGGGGCACAGCATGAATTATCACAGCCACAAAAACCGGGATGAAGTCTGGGTGGTTATTTCCGGAAATGGCAGAACGGTTGTAGACGGATTTGAGCAGGCGGTAAAAGCGGGCGATGTGATCACAATGTCTGCAGGCTGCCGTCATACGGTGTTTGCGGATACAGAGCTGCGTCTCGTGGAGATCCAGCTTGGCAAGGATATCAATGTGCATGATAAACAGAAATTTGAGCTGGAGATCTAAATAAAAATTTCGGAGTACAGAAGGGGAAACATTGAGAGAATGAAACAGAACAAAATAAATATGCAGACATTTTGGAGCATATTTTTATGGATTTTGTTATTTGCGGCAATTTTGCCACTTGTATGGATAGCAAATTATAACCATAGTATGTCGGACGACTGGGTGTACGGAGTAAAACTGCATGAAGTTATTTTGCAGGGAGGATTCCATCCACTGCAGGCATTGCGTGCCATGTATGACTGGATTGTGTATTACTGGCATGGATGGCAGGGCACTTATGCGGCAATTTTTGTTTTTCAATTGCAGCCGGCGGTCTGGGGAGAAAAATTTTATCGGCTGGGAACGTATATACTGACATTTCTGGCAATTACATCCACAGTGTTTTTTTTCAGAACATTATTGAAAAAGGTATTTGAGGCGGAACGACAAGCAGCTGATATTGTATCATGTCTGGTTCTGTTGTTATGGTTTGAACTGATGCCTTCTCCTGTGCAGGGACTTTATTGGTGGAATGGCGCTTCTTATTATGTGTTATTCTTTGCGTGTATGCTGTTCCTGTGTACGGGTCTGCTTAAAATGCAGACAGATGAAAGCTGTAAAGCAGGACGTTTTGCAGGATTATTACTGTTGGCTTTCTTTCTGGCAGGAGGAAATTTTATTACAGCTCTTTTAACGGCAGAAATTTTATTTGCCAATCTCTGTCTGACCTTATATAGAAAAAAGAAGTATTGGATACATTCACTTATCGTTTTTGTTGTCAATATAGGTGGCTTTATGCTGAGTGCGCTTGCACCCGGAAATGCTGCCAGACAGGTAGAGTATGAGCAGTTTTCAGCGCCGAAGGCAATTATATATTCTTTTTCTGAAGCCTATATTTTCCTGAATGAATATACTTCTCTTTATGTGATTTTGGCACTTCTGTTTATGATTCCATTCTTCTGGAAACTGGTAGATATGAAAAAGCTGGCAGAATGGAAAGTGCCGTATGGGGTGTGGACAGTTCTGGTATATTGCTTTTTTGCGTCTTCTTTTACACCAAATCTGTATGCTTATGGAAATGCAGGACCGGGAAGAATCCAAAACATTCGATATTGGATGATGTGTATTTTATACAGTGTGTTAGTACTTGTTGCAGTAGGTAAAATAAAGCTGCTGTTACAAAAAGACAGGACAGATCAAGTGTTTTCAAATAAGATTCTGGCTTATTGGGGATGCATAATAGGATTTGTTGTCCTTTTTACACTGTCTGCTTTTCGAGAAGAATATCGAGATACACTCTCCACTGTTTCGGCAGTGTGTTCTCTGCATAGCGGCGAGGCACAGGCTTATGATGCAGAATGGGATCAAAGGATAGACCGGCTTTTAGATCCGGAGGAACCAAATCCTGTTTTCCCTAAACTTAAAAATAAACCGCATTTGATTTATTTTCAGGATATTTATACAGATGAAACGGAATGGAGAAATCAGGTGTGTGCACAATATTATCATAAAGCGAGTGTCAGAACAAAGAAGAAAAAGAAAAAATAACTTCTACGTTCCCCACATTCTCCGGTATTCACTGATGCTGCAGCCCTCCACTTTTTTAAAGACGCGGCTGAAGTAGTACAGTTCATGAAAACCGACCTCAGCACCGATCTCTTCGGCGGATTTGCCGGAGAAGCGCAGTTCACGCTTGGCATGGGTGATGCGGACGTTTAAAAGGTAATTATTGATGGTGACACCAAATTGTTCTTTAAAAATTCTGGTGAGATAATATTTGTTGATGAAGTATCGTTCGGCGAGATCGTCGAGCGATATTTTTTGCGCATAATTCTGGTCAAGATACTCCCGGACATGCCACAGGCTGGTACGTTTGGTATGTGCAGGCATACTGTCCGGATGCCAGCTGTCCTCCATCAGCAGGGTTAACAGGGCAGAAAGCCCTTCATTGATCTGCATGTCCCGGACATAGGAATTGCCGGACGCCATGCTGTAAAGATGGTTAAAACAGTCCTCATAAAGAGAAAATGCATTTGCATGAAAGGCGGGCAGACCGCCGCGCTCCTTATACTTCTGGTAGATACCATCGATCGAAGGACCGTTAAAATGCACCCAGGAAAGACTCCAGAGATCGTCCTTTGTTTCGTGAAAATAGGCGGATCTGCAGTCGATAAAAACACAATCACCTACACCGAGCGGATAGGTATTATGTGCATAATGCAGCTCCCCGGAGCCGGATCGTACCATGAAAAAGAGATAGGAATCCAGATCTTCACGTTTGCTGATATGTGGTTTTTGCGCCTGCAGAGTGCCAATTTCCTGAACATGTAAAAGGAAAGTTTTGGCAAACTCCGAAGGGGTGTAAATAATTCTGGCCGTATTGACGAGATCACCGTGAAATAATGCCTGATGCTCCATGAAAAAACTCCATTTCTGTCAGATCTTTTCTATATAGTATAGAAGTTTAAACTAAAAGTCAATATAATGCAACTTAATGTCAATACAATGAATGGATAAGGCAAAAACATGGGTATATTATAGAAAACAGAAAACAGCAATATTGTCATATAGAAAAGAAAAAGGAGAAGGAATCATGACAAAAACAGCACTTATCACAGGTGTGACCGGACAGGATGGCTCTTATTTAGCAGAGTTTTTATTGGAAAAAGGTTATGAAGTATACGGAATGATCCGCAGATCCTCCGTGGATTTCAGGGAACGTATTGCCCATCTGGAAGGAACACCGCATTTTCATTTGAAATTTGGAGATCTTGGAGATTCCATCAGCCTTGTAAAGCTGATCGGAGAGATCAGACCGGATGAAATCTACAATCTGGCAGCACAGTCTCATGTGCAGGTCAGCTTTGATGTTCCGGAATATACAGCAGATGTGGTAGCAACTGGTGTCCTCAGAGTACTTGAAGCAGTCCGTGTCTGCGGTCTTGAAAAGACCTGCCGTATTTATCAGGCTTCCACTTCAGAGCTTTACGGAAAAGTAGAAGAGGTTCCGCAGAAGGAGACAACACCGTTCCATCCGTATTCTCCTTACGCAGTTGCAAAGCAATATGGCTACTGGATCGTGAAAGAATACAGAGAAGCCTATGATATGTTCTGCTGCTCCGGTATTTTATTTAACCATGAAAGCGAACGCCGCGGTGAGACTTTTGTAACAAGAAAGATCACACTGGCTGCAGCAAGGATTGCACAGGGCAAACAGGAGAAGTTGTATTTGGGTAACCTTGACAGTCTGCGTGACTGGGGTTATGCAAAAGATTATGTGGAATGCATGTGGCTGATCCTGCAGCATGATAAGCCGGAAGATTTCGTGATCGCAACAGGTGTACAGCATTCTGTCAGAGAGTTCGCAACACTTGCTTTCCATCATGCAGGTATCGAAGTGGAATGGCAGGGAAGCGGAATGGATGAAAAGGGTATCAATAAAGCCAATGGCAAGGTGATCGTGGAAGTCAGCCCTGATTTCTACCGCCCGACCGATGTGGTAAATCTCTGGGGAGATCCGACCAAGGCGAAGACAGAGCTTGGCTGGAATCCGACCAAGACGAGCTTTGAAGAGCTGGTTGCCCTCATGACAAAGCATGATATGGAAAAAGTTGCTGTAGAGCGTGCGGAAGAACACATTAAGATGAATCTGGAAGAATACCTGGAAAAAGGCGTTGTAAAATAGACGTAATTTTTGAAGAAGGGAAGAAGAGCAAATGATGGAAAAAGACGCAAAAATATATGTAGCAGGCCACAGAGGAATGGTGGGTTCTGCGATCGTAAGAGAACTGGAAAGACAGGGCTATCACAATATTGTGACAAGAACCCATAAGGAACTGGATCTGACAAGACAGGATGCTGTAGAGGAATTTTTCGCGCAGGAAAAACCGGAATATGTGTTCCTGGCAGCAGCCAAGGTGGGCGGAATCGTGGCAAACCAGAATGCACTGGCTGATTTTATGTATGATAATATGATCCTGGAGATGAATGCGATCCACAGCGCATGGAAGAACGGCTGTAAGAAGCTGGAATTCCTTGGATCTTCCTGCATTTATCCGCGTATGGCACCACAGCCGATGAAGGAAAGCTGCCTTTTGACTTCAGAACTGGAAAAGACAAACGAAGCATATGCGCTTGCGAAGATCTCTGGTCTGAAATATTGTGAATTTTTAAATAAACAGTATGGAACAGATTATATTTCTGTGATGCCGACCAATCTGTACGGGCCAAATGATAACTATCACCCTACACATTCCCATGTACTGCCGGCGCTGATCCGCAGATTCCATGAGGCAAAAGAGGCAGGACTTAAGGAAGTAACGTGCTGGGGAGACGGTTCACCGCTGCGTGAGTTCTTATATGTGGATGATCTGGCTAATCTTTGTGTGTTCCTGATGAACAACTACAGCGGAGATGAGACAGTCAACGCCGGAACCGGTAAGGAGCTGACGATCAAAGAGCTGACAGAGCTTGTAGCGAAAGTGATCGGTTATACGGGAGAGATCAAGTGGGATACGAGTAAGCCAAACGGAACACCGAGAAAGCTTCTGGATGTTTCAAAGGCTGAAAGCCTTGGCTGGAAATACAAGACAGAGCTGGAAGACGGTATCAGACTTGCTTATGAAGACTTCCTGCACAATCCGATGCGTGCGGAGCGGTAAACTATAATAGCTGACATATGGCAGAATCAGAAACCAAAAAGGAAGAAATAATTTATGTTAGAACTGAAAAATATATGTTATGAAGTAGAAGATAACAAAGAGATCATCCGGGATATCAGTCTGCAGATCGAGGATCATTTTGTAGCGATCACCGGACCGAACGGTGGAGGCAAGTCAACGCTTGCAAAGATCATTGCGGGAATTGTGACACCGACAAGCGGTCAGATTCTGCTGGATGGTGAGGATATCACAGGATTGAACATCACAGAGCGTGCCAATAAGGGCATCAGCTTTGCATTCCAGCAGCCGGTGCATTTTAAAGGACTGACAGTCCGTGATCTTATCACGATCGCAGCGGGGAAAAAGCTGAGTGTCAATGAAATCTGCGATATTTTGTCGGAAGTGGGGCTTTGCGCGCGGGAATATATTGATCGCGAGATCAATAACAGTCTTTCCGGCGGAGAACTGAAGCGTATTGAGATTGCCATGATCACGGCAAGAGGAACAAAGCTTTCCATCTTTGATGAGCCGGAAGCAGGTATTGACCTCTGGAGCTTCAACAGCCTGATCCGTGTCTTCGAAAAGATGCGGGATGAGATTCAGGGAACGATCCTGATCATTTCCCATCAGGAACGTATTCTGGATATTGCGGAGAAGATCATTGTGATTGCGGATGGACAGCTGAAAAAGATCGGTACAAAGCAGGAAGTGCTGCCTGAGCTTCTCGGAACAGCAAAGGCATGTCAGACACTGACAGAGAAGTTGTAGGAGGTAGAGCCATGGACTTAATACAGAAAAATTTACTCGAGCAGGTTGCTGGACTGCATGAAATTCCGGAAGGCGCTTATAATATCCGGGCCAACGGACAGAAAATGGCAAGAAACACAACCGCCAATATTGATATTGTGTCCAAGACAGACAAAGATGGAATCGACATTATCATAAAGCCGGGAACGGTCAATGAAAGTGTACATATTCCGGTGCTCCTGTCGCAGAGTGGTCTGCAGGAATGTGTTTACAATGATTTTTATATTGGAGAAGGTGCAGATGTCACGATCGTGGCAGGCTGTGGAATCCACAACTGCGGCGTGGACACATCGCTTCATGCAGGAATCCATACCTTCTATCTGGAAAAGGGTGCACATGTCCGTTATATTGAGCGTCACTACGGAGAAGGTGACGGTAATGGCGAAAATATCATGAATCCGCAGACAATCGTGCATATGCAGGAAGGTTCTTACATGGAAATGGAGACAACCCAGATCAAGGGGATCGATTCCACAGAGCGTATCACGCGTGCGGATATGGCAGAAAATGCAACACTGGAGATTCGTGAGAAGATCATGACACATGGCAGGCAATATGCAAAAACTGACTTTGTGGTGGATATGAACGGAGACGGCTGCAGCTGCAATCTGGTTTCACGTTCTGTTGCCAAAGGGCATTCCAAACAGGAATTTTTCTCTGTGATGAATGGAAACGCTGCCTGTGCGGGACACAGCGAATGTGACGGTATCATTATGGAGAACGGTGTGGTGTCTGCAAGCCCGCAGCTTACTGCCAACAATATTGAGGCAAATCTGATCCACGAAGCGGCAATCGGTAAAATTGCCGGAGAACAACTGATCAAGCTCATGACACTCGGACTGACAGAAAAAGAAGCTGAGGAGCAGATCATTAATGGATTTTTAAAATAAGAAGCAGAGGGTACACATGAACATCTATTTTGCACCACTGGAAGGCATTACAGGATTTGTTCTGCGAAATGCATATGAATCCTGCTTTCCGGGAACAATCGATCGGTATTTTGCACCCTTTATCGCAGCCAGTTGTCGAAAGAAGCTGGCTGCCCGTGATTTAAGGGATGTTTTGCCCGAAAACAATACAGGAATCTGTCTGATCCCGCAGCTTCTTGCAAATAAGGGAGAGGATTTTATATCCACAGCGCAGATGCTGCAGCAGTTTGGCTATCGGGAGCTGAATCTGAATCTTGGTTGCCCTTCAGCAACTGTTGTCACAAAGAAACGCGGCGCAGGGCTTCTGGCAGAACCGGAGCTTTTGAAAGCGTTTCTGACGGAATGCTATGACTGGGCAGAGGGAAAAGACGTAAAGATTTCTATTAAGACAAGGATTGGGATGGCGGAGGAAACCGAATGGGAGAACCTGCTTTCTCTGTATGAGTCATTTCCTGTCTCAGAGCTGATCATTCATCCGCGCCTGCGGGAAGATTACTATCAGGGGAGAATCCGGGAAGAATTGTTTGCACAGGCTTACAGGGAGATTACCGGAGCTGATGCGGAAACGATCATGAAAAACAGGGAAGTAAATGATACTGAGCTGCCAGACAGTATGATAAAGACGACGGGGAAAAGAAAACAACGGATGCTGCAGCTGTGTTACAATGGAGATATCGTAAGCAGGGAACAGATACAAAAGTTAGCAGATGCTTACCCAAAGATGCCCGCTGTGATGATCGGCAGAGGCTTTTTGATGCGGCCGGGGTTTACGGAGAAGCTATCGTGGCAATCCGGGAATCTGCAGGGAGAAATAACAGAATCTGAAAGCCGGGAAACGGGAAAAGCCGTGGACAGTGATAAACTGTGGATATTCCATGACCGGATCTACGAAGGCTACCGGGCTTATCTGCAGGGTGACAAGCCGGTCCTGTTCAAGATGAAGGAGCTGTGGAGCTATCTGCAGGTCGGATTTAATGAAATTGCGGGAGAAAGCAAGCCCAAAACAGATAAGCTTATGAAACAGCTGCGGAAATGCAATACCTGCGCTGATTACGACAGCGTGATCCGGCAGCTGAAACTGCTCTGCAGACAGAACTTAAAATAAACCTAAAACAGGAAAGAGGTTTTGCACAAAGCAAAGCCTCTATTTTTGTGAATTTCGTCTGCGAAAAACAGCTGTCGTTCGGTTGCAAAAGCAGGGGGAATAATCGATAATAAAATAGTGTCATATTTTCAATGCGCTAGCGGCAAAAATAAATAGGGCATAGAATAAGTATTGTATAAGGAAGGGAGATTTCATGAGAAAGAAGAGTTTAAACGGAAAGCGTGTGATGGCGTTTGTGCTTGCTTTTTCTCTGGTGCTGGGAGAAGCATCGGCAGTGGTGGCTGCACCGGCAGATGCAGAAACAGTAGCGTCAGAAGAAGAGTGTCCGGTAGATATGGACATAGCGCAGGCAAGCATTTCCGAAAATGACGGGGCTGAGGATAATGACGGTGAAACAGATCCCGTAGAGTCAGAGGAGACAGAAGCAGAGGCAGCAGAAGATATGGAGGCAGATCAGGCGCTGGATGGTTCTCTTTCCAAGGTGATCGGAGTAAAAACTGCTGAACAGGATTCAGAATATTTTTATGATGAAAATTATACAAAGCGTGGCTATTATACAAGTTTTCGCAGCCAGCCGGGTATTTCTGTGCCGGGTAAATTGACGCAGGATGCAGCAAGCGGTCTGATCGCGTACGCAGGGCATTATTATGGATATGCTGCTTATGATGCAGCGACAAATAGAACGACTTTGTATCCGAGCTATGAACAGATTATTGTGGATGGAAGCAGTGATGCGTATAAGGATGCGGCAACAGGTCTGTACACGGTCGGTGGCAGATATTATATTTCCATGTCTACTTATCAGTCAGAGGATGGAGCGCTGCATTCCTACTATTGCCCTTCTGATGAGGCAGTGGTAGCAGGTCAGTTCCAGAGTGAAGCGGAATTCAATCAGCAGTGCGGACGTTACACAAAAACGGATGCCTATTATGCAGGCGAGAATAAATATGCAAGCACACCTGCCTATTATGAGATCAACGGAAGAAGCTTTTCTTATCGGGTAAAAGCCGGTAATATTTACTATTGTATGGTATCAAGCGAAATTTTTCCAAATACTTCCTATGTGAAGTTCGAGTGGAATCCACTGGCTGAGCCTGTAAAGAAAACTGCAGCAGGACAGCAGATGGAGGTTGGCTATGAGCTGGAAGTAAACGGACAGATCTATGTCGGTGACATTGACGCTTATGATGCAGCGGGAAATGCACATACGATACTGGAGGCGGCTTCTTACGAATACCAGAAGCGTATGGCAGATGGAGAATCTGTGACGATCCGTGTCAGAGGCGTTTATTATCATGAAGAAAACAAGGTTGGCACATGGGAAGACGGAACACAGGTCGGAACCAATGTGTATGTGATCGATGCAACAGGCGCGTGGTCAGAGCCGGCAGGCTATACAAAGCAGCCACTGAAAACAATCCCTGCTGTAACAGGTCTGAAGGCAGAGTATCAGGAACAGGAATATGTGTCAGGATACACGCATAGTCTGAGAGATACAGCAAGTCTGTCATGGCAGGCGGTGCCACAGGCTGGGAACTACTATGTATATAAAATCTATGCAAAACAGGCACTGCCTGATATTACAACAGCAAATTTTGCAAGCTATTATTATCTGAGCAGCAGTAAGAAAAACAGCCTGGGGATTAAAACAAGCAGTACCTTTGTTTCCGGACAGACTCACCTTGAAGATAGTCTGAGCAACGGCTATACATACTGTTATTTTGCGGTTGTTCCGAGCGCAGCAACCGGTGCGGAATATATCAATACGCAGTCCTTGGGCACGATCGCTGAGATCGCTTCGGTTTTTGCGTCGCAGAAGGAGAATCTGCCACAGGTAACCAATCTGAGAATTGAAAGAGCAGCAGATGGTTCACAGAAGCTTGTATGGGATCCGGTTAAGAAAAATGTCGTGATCTATGCTTATACAGCACCGCAGTTCCCGGCTTATTATAACTATTCTCTGCAGAATCCGGTCAGAAACGATGGAAACCGGGATTACCATTTATACAATGACCTTTCAGCCGCAGAGAAACGAGCAGCAGATGAGGTATATTCCACAACTGTCACAAGCAATGGGAACTATGTGGAAAGTGCTTCCCTTCCTTCCGGGCTGACAGCAGGCAAGACTTATTATTTTGTGGCTTATACGTATGATCCTAATAAAAGGAATCAGAATCAGACACCTGTGACATACACAAAGGAAGTAAAAACAAAGAATGTATATGGTGTAGAAAGCGCATCACAGGAAACATACAGCTACTATACTTATACACCATTCAGTGTACCATCCAACATGGTAAGCACACGAAAACTGCTCACAAAACCAACAGTTTACACATATGTGACCAAAAACAGTGTCAAATTGACAATGCCATCCACTTCGAAGCTGACAGGCTATGAAATTTACAGGAAAGCAGGAAAGAAATTTAAAAAAATTACAACAATCACAGCAGATGAATATACGGATACAGGACTGAAAGCAAATACAAGCTATACCTATAAGGTACGTGCATACAGCTATGATCCGGATACCAAGCTGAAGTCTGTAAGTGAATATGCAGTAGAAACGGTAAAAACGGCAGATGCAGCCAATATTTCCATGAAGGCGGTAAAAGCATCCAAAACAAGTGTTAAGCTTTCCTGGACAAAGGTGAGCGGTGCGACGAAATATGAAATTTATCGTACAAATTCTTTAAATGCAGACAGAAAGACCTATTCAACAAAATATGATGCAGCAGGCTACAAGACTTACCTGAGAAATGAAAGATATGAACTTGTTAAGACACTTTCAAAAGGGAAAAAGAGCTACACAGATAAAAAGCTGACAGAAGGCGAGACTTATAAATATGTAGTCATGGCTTATTACAAGACAGGTAATAAGATTGAATATGTGTCAGACGCGGAATCGGTAACGCTGGAGCTGAGCAGCATCAAGAATCTGAAGGCTGTGCTCAACGGATCTAATGTCAAGATCACATGGGATAAAGATACTTATGCAACAGGATACGAGCTGGAGTATACCATTTATAACGCAGACGACTCCTTAAAACAGGTAAAACCGGAGAAACGGACAGGAAAAGGCACTTCATGCACGATCAGTCTGGCAACGGGAGAATATGTAAGATTCAGAGCGCGTGCAGTCGGCAAAAATAATACATACAGCAGCTGGACAAGTGTCCAGGAGGCAAGAGATCTTGCGCCGGTAAAGGGAATCAAGGCGGCAGTTGTATCAAAGAAAAATGCGGATGGAAAACAGCAGACTGGCATTAAAGTGACCTGGAAACCGGTAGCAGGTGCCAAATACTATAAAGTATACCGCTCTAAGGTAGAAGGCGCATATGATAAGGATGTTAAGCTCTATGATCTGGCGAATGGAAGAGAATTGATCGCAAAGGAAACAAATGATAACTTCTATGATCGGAGTACAGCTGGTGGCTTTGACGGAAAGAGAACAGATAATAATGCTTATTATGAAGAATACAATGATGTAAGCGGTTCTGTTACAGGAACAAGTGCAGTAGATTATGCGGATCTTCCGGCTGGTGTGACTTACTACTATACAGTAGTGGCATACGGTGAAATTCCAAATGCAGGAAAGGATTCACCAGTAAGCAGTGTGCAGACAAGTAAGGCTGCCAAGATCGTAGCAGGCGGTTTATCTAGTGTCAGCGTGAAAAATACGAAGAAGGGCAAAGTTACTGTAACTTTCAATGCAGTAGAGGGCGCAAAGAAGTATACGATCTACCGTGCGACCAAGAAGAACGGTAAATATACAAAGGTTGCAACTGTCAAGGTAACCAAGAAGAACAAGAACAAAAAGTCCTTAAGCTATACAGGTAAAGCAGTAAAGAAGAAAACATACTATTATAAAGTGGTAGCAGAAGGTACCAATGCATTAAAGGCAGATATGGATATTGAATCTGCAACGCTGAAGATCAAGGTAAAGAAATAAGAAAGACAGAGAAGTGCTTACATATCTGGTAAGATATTCAGCGAAATTAACAATTGCAATTATGCATGGAAAGAGTGCATAATATAGATAGTCGGGATTTTCTGCAAGAAAATTCCGGCAAAACGGGAGATTTCTGAAAAAGTGAAAGGAGAAGTTATGCGAAAGAAAGTTTTGAATGGAAAACGCGTCATGGCGCTTGCACTTGCTTTTTCTCTGGTGCTGGGAGAAGCATCGGCAGTGATGGCTGCACCGGCAGATGCAGAGCAGACAGAAACAGTAGCAGTGGATGTGGCACCTGAAGAAACGGCACAGCAGGAAGCAGATGCAACAGTATCTGCAAATGAGGGGGAAGTAACAGACCCTGAAACAGAACAGTCTGAAGAGGCTGTAGAAGCAGAGGAAGACATCGATGCAGAGGAAGCTGTAGATGGTACACTTTCCAAAGTCATTGGTATAGAAGTAAGTGGCTATAGCTATGGCAAGATCAAAGATGCAAAAGGCAATGTGGTATTGCGTTATATGTCCGGGAGTGAAAGAGGTGCCAGATTTGAGGTGCCGGGCAAGGTAGAAAGTGATCCGGCATCCGGTCTTTATAACGTCAATGGAAAGTGGTATGACTACGCAAACTATGATGCAGCCAAAAACACAACGACAACTTATACAGGATATGAAATGACGCAGGTAGCAGGTCAGCCGGAGAATTTCAATGATCCGAATACAGGATTGTATCTGGTGAACGGCGCATATTATACATATTTACGCAGTGATAACAGTAATGTGTATGTTAGTACGTCTTATCAGGTAGTTCCGATGCCTGCAATGACGGTCACGACAGACTATTCTTTATATAGTGAGGTAGAAAAAGGTGTCAGAAAGACATATGGTGTGTATACAAGTACAACCCCTACGGGCGATGGATCTACAAGCCCGGATTATTATGATTTTAATGGCAAAAAATACAGTGACTATTCTGGCAATTATCGTGTTGTAGGACGGACTTCAGACGGCTCCGGTAAGACAATATATACGGTTGTGCCATATTTCTCCTCCAGCAATGAAATGCTGTTGGATACCATGTATGCCCAGTTTAGCTGGAACGATTTAAATGCACCAAATGGTCTGAAAAATGCAGCAGGGCAGGAATTAAAGATCGGCTATGAAGTGGAAGTAAATGGTGCTATATACAAGAAAAACTTCAATGCATATGATGCAGCAGGCGCAACACATGAGATCATGTATTCCACTAACAATAGTATAAAGATGACAAACGGACAGTCAGTCACAATTCGTGTGCGTGGTGTTTATTATCATGAAGAGAACAAGGTTGGCACAGGAACAGATGGCACACCGGTTGGTACAGATATCAATGTGATCGATACCTTCGGAGAATGGTCAGAGCCTGTCAGCTATACTTATACCGCACCACAGGCAATTGCAGCAGTACCTGCTGTTTCAGCAGCTTTTGTAAAGGGCGAGACAACCATTAATGGTTCTTCTGCTAATACAGAAGATGTCATCCGAGTATCCTTTACAACTGTTCCACAGGCAACAGAATACACGGTATATAAGATCGCAACCAAAAAGCAGGTTGCACTGACAGGGGATAACTTCTATAAGGTATATGATGCCGATTACGATGCATTGGACAGCCTGGGTCTTTCAGATATCAGAACAGACTCTGAGCAGCTCAGATACGGGGAAACAACATTCAAGGATACACCGACGGATGGCTATAACTATTATTATTATGCGGTTGTACCAAAGGGTGTGGCAGATGCCGAACATTACTACAATACACAGTCTCTTGAGTCGATTGCAGCAATTGGTACAGCTACAGTTCCGGAAGCATCTGCAGATCTCCCGCAGGTAGCAAATCTGCGCGTGGAGAAATATACAGATGGCAGCAAGGCACTTGTATGGGATAAAACAGATAAGCGGGTAGCAGTATTTGCCTACGAAGCAGCTAATTTCCCGGCATATTACACAGCAATGCTGCAGGATCCGACGACAGTTGTTACAACAGCAGATGGAAAGCAGGAAACCCATAAACTTTGGAGATCTTACTGGTCGGATGGTTGGAATCAGATGGATCTGTCCAAAGAGGAATGGCTGGCACTGGAGAAAGTACAGTACCACACAACTGACGGAATAAATGGAAGTATGTCACTGGATAATTTCTCAATGAAACCTGGCAGAACCTATTATTTTGTCGCTTATACTTATGACAGTTCCAAGGAAAACAGCAACCAGACACCATATGTATATTCCGGAACAAGCAAAACAACCAATGATAAGGGTGTAGAAACAGCAACACCTGTTACATACAACTACTATACATACACACCGATCAGTGCAGCTTCCGCAGTTGTTTCTGTAAAAGCAGAGATGAGTCAGAAGCCGACTGTCAGCACAATGGTGACAAAGAACAGTGTAAAACTGACGATGCAGAATGTATCCGGAACAGGTTATGAAATCTACCGCAAGAGCGGCAAGAAGTTCAAAAAGATCGCTGTCACAAACAGTGATGTTTATATGGATGAAGGTCTGAAAGCAAATACAACCTATACTTATAAGATACGTGCTTACTACTACAACCGTGACACAAAGGAAAAATATTACAGCGATTACAGAGTTCTGTCCGTTAAGACAGCAGACGCAGCAAATATTGATATCATGGCAGTAAAGGCGTCCAAGACAGCTGTCAAGGTATCCTGGACAAAGGTTGCAAATGCATCAAAATATGAAGTATACCGCAGCAATTCAGCAAATGCTGATCCAAAGGTACTTTCTAAGAAATACAGCGCAAGTGGTATCAAGACGACACTGGCAAACAACCGTTTTGAACTGGTTAAGACATTATCAAAATCTAAAAAGAGCTATACCGACAAGAAACTGACAGCAGGTGAATCCTATACCTATGTTGTAGTTGCATACTACAAGGCAGGTAATAAGACAGAGTATGTATCAGGAACTGACTCAGCTTATCTTGGACTGGATAAGTCTGTATATCGCGTAGATGGTGTGATCAGCGGCTCTAAGGCTAAGATTACATGGGAAAAGGATAAATATGCATCTAAGTATGAAGTAGAGTACACAGTTTATGATGTAAACGGCAATCCGAAATCCTCACAGCCTGCAAAGGCAACAACAAAGAAAGCCGGCTATACGGTATCCGGTCTGGCAGCAGGTGAATCTGTCAGCGTACGTGTCCGTGCAGTTGGTAAGGGAAGTGTATACAGCGACTGGTCAAGTGAACGCGTTATCAAGAACCTGACAGCTGTAAAGGGTATTAAGGCAGTTGCAACTTCTAAGAAGAATGCAGCAGGTCAGACTGTCAAAGGTGTGAAGATCACATGGAAGGCAGTAGCAGGTGCTAAGTATTACAAAGTATACCGTTCTACACAGGAAGGTGTTTATGATAAGGATGCAAAGGTTTACTATCTGCCAGCCGGTAGAGAATTGATCGTAAAAGAGGCAAATGATAACTTCTATACGAAAGACTCCTCTTTGAAACGGGATGGTTACAGAACAGATGACGTTGTTTATTACAAAGAATACAAAGAAATCAAGGGATCTGTTACAGGAACAAGTGCAGTAGACTATGCTGATTTCCCGGCAGGTGTAACTTACTACTATACAGTAGTGGCATACGGAGAAGCTCCTGTTGCAAGCGAGGATTCCCATGTATCCAGCAACCAGGTGGCAAAGGCTGCCAAGGTAACAGCAGACGGTATCAACACCGTTACGCTGAAAAACAGCAAGAAAGGCAAAGTAACAGTAACCTTCAACACGGTACCGGGCGCAAAGAAGTATACAGTTTATCGTTCCATGAAGAAGGGCGGCAAGTATACAAAGGTTGCAACTGTCAAGGTAACCAAGAAGAACAAGAACAAAAAGTCCTTAAGCTATACAGGTAAAGCAGTAAAGAAGAAAACATACTATTACAAAGTAGTGGCTGAAGGTACAAACGAGCTGAAAGCAGATATGAATATTGAATCTGCAGTGAAGAAGATCAAAGTAAAGAAATAAAAATACGGGATCTTGCAATCTGTAATAGAAACAGAAACAGGGAAGCTCCGGCGGATGCACAGTCGTCCGCCGGAGCTTTTTTGTCATGGCGACAAGGAGAATGAATGCCATGCTTGCATGGGCAGACATTCGACGACCGCTGATCAGAGCGAGATTCGCGAAGCGTATCTCGTCTCTGTCATGGCGACGAGGAAAATGCACGCATTTCTGCTGCTCTATACACTACTGCCCGGATTTAGAGGATTTTATTGCACCGAATGTTGAAAAGATGTAAACTGATAACAAGGTATGCAAAATGGGAGGCTTTTTATGCGTTGTATATATAAGACAGACAATGGAGTTTTGTCAAAACTGAAAGATTTTGAGCCGGACGTATGGGTAAACCTCATAACTCCTGATATGGATGAGATCGTCTCGACGGCCAAACAATATGGAATTGATGTTAACGATATGAAGGCAGCACTGGATGATGAGGAAAGCTCACGTGTGCAGCTGGAAGATGGGTATACACTGATCCTTGTCGATATCCCGTCGGCTGAGGTGCGTAATAACCAGAACGCTTATACGACAATCCCGCTGGGTATCCTGCTTGTGAGAAATGCGATCATCACGGTATGCGGTACAGAGACACCGGTGCTGACTTATTTTTCACAAAATCTCGTCAGAGGATTCTCGACAAAAAAGAAGATGCGTTTTGTGTATCAGATCCTGCTTCGGACAACCAATATGTATCAGGCATTTCTGCGTGTTATTGATAAGCGGCGCAGCGAGATCGAGCAGAGAGTCAGTGAAGAAAATGATACAGAGGACAGAGATCTGATCCACTTACATGAACTGGAAAGCAACCTTGTCTATTTCGCAACGTCATTAAGTGCAAACAGAGTTGTGCTCGAACGACTGACCCGTTATGAGCGGATCGAGCAGTATCCGGAGGATAAGGAACTACTTGATGATGTCATAGTCGAGAACAGGCAGGCAATTGAAATGACAAACATTTACAGAGATATTATCCATGGTGCCCGGGAGCTCGTATCCACGATCTTAAATAACCGACTGAACAATGTGATGAAATTCCTGACCTCCATTACGCTCGTTATGGCGATCCCGACTGTTATTTCCGGCATTTACGGAATGAATGTAAGTGCAGCCTGGATGCCGCTTGCGAAGACACCTTACGGGTTCACTATTATCTGTGTGGCCATAGCAGTGATCTGTGTTGTGGCACTTGTTGTATTAAAGAAAAAGAAATTGCTGTAAAAAGAGAAGAAAGTTATAGATATTATATATGAAAAAAAGAAACGGATGGAAAGAAAAAGCTGGGAAAATCGCGCAGATACTTCCTTTTTATCTGCTGGCTGCTCTGATGGTCATTATGTGCGTGTTCTATTTCCATATGCGGAAGCGGGAAAGTCAGGTGCTGCAAAAGGTGCAGGATGCAGAAGAATACAGCAGCTATTATATGATGATCACCAATGATGACAGCCTGCCGTTCTGGCAGAATGTTTATGCAGGCGCGTTGGAGGAAGCACAGAAAGCAGATGCTTATATTGAAATGCCGGGGCTTAATCTGGAAACGGATTACGACAAGCGGGATCTGATGAAGATTGCGATCGATTCCAAGGTGGATGGTATCATTGTGGAGGCGGATGAAAGTGCCATGATGACAGATCTTATCAGGGAAGCGGAAGACAACGGAATTCCTGTCGTGACTGTGCTGGAGGATAACACACAGGCGGGCAGGCAGAGTTATGTGAGCATCAGCTATTATAATCTTGGCAGAGAGTATGGGAACCAGCTCTGCGATATCATAAGAGAAAAACAGGTAAAGGGATATGGCAGCAGGCAAAATGTCATGGTACTTTTGGATGCGGAACGCGCGGATACAAGTCAGAGTATCCTTCTTGCCTCTATGCAGGAGGTGATTGACGGAGAAGGGTTTGGTAATCTGGTACAGATTGAGGCGGTTCCGGTACAGAGTGGATCGGCATTTGCCGCTGAAGAGGCGATCCGTGATATTTTTATGACGAGAGATACGCTGCCGGACGTGATGATCTGCCTGAATGAACAAAATACGACCTGCGTTTATCAGGCGGTTGTCGATTATAACAAGGTTGGGGATATTGAGATCGTGGGATATTACGAATCCGATATGATCAGAAGTGCGATCCGGAAAGATATCATCTATTCTTCCGTGACGCTCGATACAAAGCAGATGGGCAGATATTGCGTGGATGCTCTTACGGAATATCAGGAAAGTGGTTATGCAAATGAATATTTTGCAGTAGATATCTCACTTCTGGATGCACAGACGCTTGGGGAAGGAGGCGCGGACGATGTCCAAGAAACTGACTGACGCCTTCGCGGCTCTCTCAATCCGGACAAAGCTGATCTGTGTATTCGTTCTGACGATCCTTGTCATGCTGCTTGTGAATGTGTTCATGTATCTGAATATCAACAAGATCACCGTGCAGCTGGATGAAATCTACGCGGACAATGTCAGGCTGAATGCGATCGCGGATGCGCTTGACGGTCTGCAGTCCAGTATGACTTCCTATCTGAATACAAAGACGACAGATGCCATGGAGGAATATTATAAAAACGAGCAGAATTATGCAGATCTGATCGCGGGACTTCGGACAAAGGCAACAGGGGACGAGCTTCTTCTGATGGAGCGTAATATCCATTACATGTCAGAGACATATCTGACGCTGACGGCGGATACGATAGAGGCAAAAAGAGGGCGTAATGTAGAAAAATACAAAGCATATTATGATGATGCATCGCAGCTTTATGAATATTTGCAGATGTATATACTGAGTCTGAATAACAGGCGGTTCCGTACCAATACCGGGGATTACGAAGTGCTTTCCGATTCCCTGCAATATCTGGAAATGGTCAGCATCTTTATATTTATCGCACTGACACTTTGTACCCTTTTAATGGTCGTCATGTTTACGAGAAATATCACAAAGCCGTTGCGGAAGCTTTCGGATGCAGCGTATCGTGTGGCAAACGGAGAGCTGGATCAGGCAGATATGGTGGAAGTGCATTCGATGGATGAGATCGGTGTCGTAACGGTAGCGTTTAACCGGATGCTGCAGAGTATTCCGGCTTATATAAACCGTCTCCGGGAGAGCCTTGAAAAAGAGCGGCAGATGAAGGAAAAGGAGCTTCTGATGGAAACACATCTGAAGGACGCCCAGCTGAAATATCTGCAGGCACAGATCAATCCGCACTTTCTGTTTAATTCATTGAATGCGGGTGCACAGCTTGCCATGATGGAAAGCGCGGACCGTACCTATGATTATATCCAGAATATGGCTGCGTTTTTCCGCTACAATATTAAGAAGGATCATGATGAAGTCACGCTGGAAGAAGAAATCCGGCTTGTGGATAATTATATTTATATATTAAACGTCCGGTTTTCGGGGGAGATCCATTTTGAGAAAAAAGTAGATGAATCCCTTCTGGGCGGGCATATTCCGAGCATGCTCCTGCAGCCGATCGTGGAAAACAGTGTCAATTACGGAATCCGTAATATTGACTGGGAAGGGCGGATCGTGCTTTCTGTTTACCGGGAAGAGGAAAAAGTCTGTATCAGTATCAAAGACAACGGTGTTGGCATGACGGAAGAACGAATCGCGCAGGTGATGCAGAACTGTATTTCCCATCAGGAAGATACGGGAGATTCCAACGGTGTCGGTCTGAACAATGTAATGGAACGCCTCCATCTGTTTTTTGACGGAGCGGAAGAGTTTGTCATGATGAGTGAAGGACCGGGCAGGGGAACGGAGGTAGTGATCCGGATTCCTTATTTGAAAATGTGAAATGTAATGATTACGGAGAGAGGATAAGGTATGTATAAGATTATGCTGGCAGATGACGAAGGGATCGTGATTGATTCCCTCCGGTTCATCTTATCAAAGGAATTTGGGGATACATGTGTGATCGAATCTGCCAAGACCGGCAGAAGCGTGATCGAGCTGGCGGAGCATTTTGGCCCCGATATTGCGATCATGGATATCCAGATGCCCGGTATTAATGGGATCGAGGCAATGCGTGAGATCCGGGAGACAAACACGAATACAATTTTTATCGTGATGTCTGCCTATGATAAATTTGATTATGCCAAGGAGGCCATTGGACTTGGCGTGCTGGAATATCTGAACAAACCGGTTGACAGAACCGAGATCGTAGCAGTCGTGAAGCGTGCCATGCATCTGATCGACAAGGAGCGCGAAAAACGCTCGAAGGATCTGATGATCCGCGAGAAAATGGAAACGGTTGTTCCGATCATTGAAAACGGACTTGTTTATAATATCCTGTTTCAGGAATTCTTTGAGGACGATATCGAAAATTTCAAAAATCTGCTGGGGCTTTCGATGGATTATGGCTGTATGATGGCACTTGTTTTTGGTGAGGATCAGGAAGGCAATCATATGACGAATGCGGTCGGAACCAGTGTCCGCGTGCAGAACCATGTCAGAGAAGTGCGTGAAGTGGTCAAAAGCTATTTTCCGGGAATCGTGGGCGCAGTCATGGCAAACAAGATCGCAGTTTTTATTCCGTGGGAAGAGCCGAAGCAGGAATATAATGAACGTATTGAAATGATCGAAAAAGCGCGTGTTATGGTCAGAAAGCTCAGAAAGCATCTGGATGTGGCATTCCGCGCGGGATTTGGATCTGTCCGCCCCTTAAGTGAGGCAATGGAATCTTATAATGAGGCGCTGGATTCCCTGACAACAACGACAGGAACGGTTGCGCACGTAGATGACCTGCCGATCGGCTGCGAATATGAGGAAAATTACCCGGTAGAAACAGAGCGCCTTTTATTTGATGCGCTGGAAAAAGGTGATCTGAACGGATCGGTAGCAGCAGCTAATCAGTTTTTTGACTGGATGCTGGAGAATTACCCGAACTGTGAAATGGATATCAAGCTGAAGGTGCTGGAATTTGTGCTTTGGGCGGAGCATGTCACTTATGAGAACAGCGGTAAGGTGTATCATTTCCGTTCCAGACAGGATTATCTGCCGTCGCTGCTGGCAATTACCCAGTATGAAGATCTGCGGAAATGGTATATTGACAAGATCACACAGGCATGTCGCACTGTCATGACACGGAAGGAAGAACAGTCAAGCAGTATTATTGATCGGGCAAAGGATTATATTGCAGGGCATTACAGCAAGGATATTTCGCTGGACGATGTATCGCGCGAGGTAGATATCAGTCCGTATTATTTCAGCAAAGTATTTAAAGAAGCGACCGGTGAAAACTTTATTGAATATCTGACGAATGTCAGGATATCAAAGGCAAAGGAAATGCTTCAGGCAGGTGACAGCAGTATGAAAGAGATCTGTTCGGCGGTCGGCTATTCCGATCCTAATTATTTCAGCCGCACCTTTAAGAAAAATGTAGGTGTGACCCCTACGGAGTTTAAGGAGGGCAAATAACAGATGAAGAAAAGGTTTATGCTGTTTGTTGTATGTCTGCTTCTGCTGACGGGCTGCGGTAAATTACAGGAAACGGAGCAGGAGGAAGAGAAGCAGGATGATACACCGGCGCAGATCGGACTTGTGTTTGATTCCTTTGTCATAGAAAGATGGCAGAAGGACCGGGATGTATTTGTTTCCACTGCGAAGGAATATGGTGCGGAAGTCAATGTGCAGAATGCCAACGGTGATATCGACACGCAGATCTCACAGATCCGGTATCTGATCAAGAAAAAGGTGGATGTGCTTGTTGTTGTCTGCATCGATTCGGATGGACTGGCGGATGTGATCGCGGAAGCAGAGGATGCGGGCATACGGGTGATCGCCTATGACCGTATGATCAAAAATGCCAATGTGGAGCTGTATATTTCCTTCGATAATGAAAAGGTAGGAACGCTGATGGGGCAGGCGCTTGTACAGGCAGGACTGCCAAACAAAAAAGTACTTATGCTTTCCGGACCGACTGCGGATAATAATGTGTCGCAGGTGGAAAAGGGCTTTCAGGCTGTGATGGATGAAAATGACATCGAGATCGTGGGAAGCATGCATGCGGACGGCTGGAAGGCAGAGCTTGCCTATGATTATATCAATGAACATCCGGAGCTTCTGGACGGCCTGGATGCGATCATGTGCGGTAACGACGGTATCGCTACAAGTACTGTGCGTGCGCTTGCGGAAAAACGGCTGGCAAGCAAGATCAGGATCGTCGGACAGGATGCGGAGCTGGAAGCGTGTCAGCGTATTGTGGAAGGAACACAGGTTATGACCGTGTATAAGCCGGTGGAGAAGCAGGCGCAGGCTGCGGCTGTTTATGCATGCCAGCTGGCAAGGGGAGAGGGCATACAGACTGACCGGAAAGCATATGACGGTACTTATGATGTGCCTGCTGTTGTGCTCGAACCAATCGCGGTGAATGCTGAAAATATGCAGGAAGTCATTATAAACAGCGGATTCCACTTGAAAGAAGAGGTTTATTTGAATGTGCGCGATTGAGGGCACGAGCACGCAAAAATAAAAAATCAATAGTAAATTATTGCAAAAAGTGCTGGTACACAGAACAATTTTGTGCTAGCACTTCTTTTTTTATGGTATGTCATATCTTAAAAAATGACAGAAATTCGCAAACTATTGCTATTGAAGGTATGGTACATTTTACTTGTAACAAAGAAAACCTAAAAACGGAATGATTTGTAACACAATATAATTTAATTAAGGGAGGACTTCAATATGAAGAAGAAATTATTAAGTGTATTACTCAGCACAGCAATGGTAGCTTCTCTGTTAGTTGGTTGTGGAAGCAGCGCAGCAACAGATGACAGCGCAGCTGCAGACGACAGCGCAGCAACAGATGCAGCAGCAACAGATACTGCTGATGACAGCGCAGCCACAGACGACAGCGCGAGTGCAGGCGAAGGCGGATTTGTTGGTGTAGCAATGCCGACAAAGGATCTGCAGCGTTGGAACCAGGATGGTTCAAACATGCAGGCAGAGCTCGAAGCAGCCGGCTACAAAGTAGATATCCAGTATGCATCTAACGATACAGCTACACAGGTATCCCAGATCGAGAACATGATCACAGAAGGTGTTGACGTTTTAGTTATCGCTTCCATCGATGGCAGCTCACTTGGTACAGTAATGAGCCAGGCAAAAGAAGCAGGCATTCCTGTTATCGCATATGACCGTCTGATCATGGATTCAGATGCAGTTTCTTACTACGCAACATTCGATAACTACATGGTTGGTACAAAGCAGGGCGAGTACATCCGTGACAACTTAGACCTTGACAATGCAGCAGGACCGTTCAACCTTGAAGTATTCACCGGTGACCCGGGTGATAACAATGCTAACTTCTTCTACGGCGGCGCAATGGATGTTCTGAATAAGTACATCGACGAAGGCAAACTGGTTATCAAATCAGGACAGAAGGAATTCGCAGACGTAGCAACAGCTAACTGGTCTACAGAAACAGCTCAGTCCAGAATGGAAAACATCCTTGCTTCTTACTACGCAGATGGTACAAAGCTTGATGCAGTTCTTTGCTCAAACGACTCTACAGCACTTGGTGTTGAGAACGCACTTGCAGCTAACTACACAGGCGATTACCCGATCATCACCGGTCAGGACTGTGATATTGCAAACGTTAAGAACATGATCGCCGGCAAACAGTCAATGTCTATCTTCAAAGATACACGTACACTTGCAAGCCAGGTTGTAAAGATGGTTGGTCAGATCATCGAAGGACAGGAAGTAGAAGTTAACGATACAGAGTCTTATGACAACGGTACAGGCGTTATTCCTTCATTCCTTTGCGAGCCTGTATTCGCAGATGCTAATAACTACAAAGAACTGTTAGTAGATTCAGGATACTACACAGAAGCAGATTTACAGTAATTGTCACATATTTGCGACCCTGAAATGTGTGACTGAATCACCTGCGAAGCAGGTTATGGCATGTGAGAGGTTTCCGTGATTATCACAACAAAATAAAAAACAATAACAGGCGGGTTTACCCCGCCTGTTAATCTCAAAAGGTAAGGAATATAATGATTGCGGAGCAGTCATTATGTAAATATTAGATATTAGATATTAGGAGGGATACAATTGGCGAAAGTATTATTGGAAATGAAAAATATCACCAAAACATTCCCCGGTGTTAAGGCACTTGATAATGTAAATCTTCAGGTAGAAGAAGGCGAGATCCACGCTCTGGTTGGAGAAAACGGCGCCGGTAAATCTACCCTTATGAATGTTTTAAGTGGTATCTACCCTTACGGTAGCTATGAAGGCGATATTATATATGACGGAGAAATTTGTAAATTCTCTAAAATTAAAGATAGTGAAGAAAAGGGAATTGTCATTATCCATCAGGAACTGGCATTGATCCCTTACATGAGCATCGGTGAGAACATGTTCCTCGGTAACGAGAGAGGAAAGAAATTTGCGATCAACTGGAACGATACTTACGGCGAAGCTGAGAAATATATGAGAACAGTAGGTCTGAAGGAATCTTCCAGAACACTGATCAAAGATATCGGTACAGGTAAACAGCAGCTGGTTGAAATTGCAAAAGCACTTGCAAAGCATGCAAAGCTCCTGATCCTGGATGAGCCGACTGCCTCCTTGAATGAGGATGATTCCCAGGCACTTCTGGATTTACTCCTGAAGTTCAAAAAAGAAGGTATGACTTCAATCATCATCTCTCATAAGCTGAATGAGATCTCTTATGTAGCAGATAAGATCACGGTTATTCGAGACGGATCTACGATTGAAACATTGGATAAAGAAAAAGACGATATTTCCGAAGCACGTATCATCAAAGGTATGGTTGGCCGTGAGCTGACAGACCGTTTCCCGAAACGCGAGAATAAGAAATTCGGAGAGATCAACCTGGAGACAAAGGACTGGACAGTTTACCATCCGCTTTACACGGAACGTAAGGTTGTTGACAATGTCAGCATCAACGTCCGTAAAGGTGAGGTTGTTGGTATCGCAGGTCTGATGGGCGCCGGACGTACAGAGCTTGCCATGAGCTTATTCGGTAAGAGCTACGGTACAAAGATCTCCGGCTCCTTAAAGCTGAATGGTGAAGAGGTACATCTGAAGAATGTAAGAGATGCCATTCATCATAAGCTGGCATATGTAACAGAAGATCGAAAAGGAAACGGACTGATCCTTTCCAACCCGATCAAGACCAATACGACGCTTGCAAATCTGGATGCGATCAGCAGACATGGTGTGATCGATCAGGATGAGGAATATGCGGTTGCAGTAGATTACAAAGAAAAATTACGCACGAAATGTCCGTCTGTAGAGCAGAATGTCGGTAATCTTTCCGGTGGTAACCAGCAGAAAGTATTACTGGCTAAATGGATGTTCGCAGATCCGGATGTATTGATCCTTGACGAGCCGACAAGAGGTATCGACGTTGGAGCGAAATACGAGATTTACTGTATTATCAATCAGTTGGTGGCAGAAGGAAAATCTGTTATCATGATTTCTTCAGAGCTTCCTGAAGTACTTGGTATGTGTGACAGAATTTATATCATGAATGAAGGAAGAATCGTCGGAGAACTGCAAGGTGAGGAAGCATCGCAGGAAATCATTATGTCACATATTTTAAAATCTTCAAATAAAGGAGCGTAAACAATGGATAAAGCAAAATTGATGAATGGTGTCAAAAAATATACAATGATTATTGTTTTAGTATTAGTTACGTTGTTCTTTACGTGGCAGACAGGTGGTAAAATTCTTCTTCCACAGAACGTAAGTAACTTAATTTCCCAGAACGCATACGTATTTGTTCTGGCAACTGGTATGTTATTATGTATCTTAACCGGTGGTAACATCGACCTTTCCGTTGGTTCGGTTGTCTGCTTCGCAGGTGCTGTCGGTGCAACATTAATGGAAAGCAAAGGAATGAATCCTTGGGCTGCATCTATTATGATGCTTCTGATCGGTCTTCTGATCGGTGCATGGCAGGCTTTCTGGATCGCATATGTACATGTACCTCCTTTCATTACAACACTGTCCGGTATGTTGGTATTCCGTGGACTTTCAAACGTTGTACTGAACGGCTTAACAGTTTCCCTGACAAATGCAGGATTCGTTAAAGTATTCGGCGGTGGTGCTGAATGTTATATTCCTGATTTCTTCGGTGGAAACGGATTCAATATTACCTGTATGTTAGTTGGTGTGATCGCCTGTGTGATCTATGTACTGGTTCAGATCAAGAACCGTATGAACCGTGCAAAGAAGGGCTACGAAATGGAAGCTCTGAGCGCAATGGTAATCAGAACCGTGATCATCTGTGCAGTTATTTTAGTATTCATGTTCCGTCTGGCTCAGTACAAAGGTATTCCGACTGCTCTTGTATGGGTAGCACTGGTAGTTCTGATCTACGGATACATCACAAGCAAAACAACAACAGGCCGTTACTTCTACGCAGTAGGTGGTAACGAAAAAGCAACAAAGCTTTCCGGTATTAATACAAACAAGGTTTACTTCATTGCTTATACAAACATGGGCTTCTTAGCAGCTCTTGCAGGTATGCTGACAATCGCACGTATGACAAGTGCACAGCCAACATACGGACAGAACTACGAAATGGATGCCATTGGTGCCTGCTTCGTAGGTGGTGCTTCTGCTTACGGCGGTGTCGGTACAGTTCCGGGTGTTATCGTTGGTGCGGTTCTGATGGGTGTTATCAACCTTGGTATGTCGATCATGGGTGTTGATGCCAACTACCAGAAGGTTGTAAAAGGTCTTGTACTTCTTGCAGCTGTTATCTTCGATGTCGTAACAAAGAAACAGGATAAATAAAAGTTATAAGGCAGAATGATAGCAATATCATCCTAATATCTAATGAAAGCTTCCGGGCATCGCCCGGGAGCTTTCGCGCGTTGTATGCAAGCATCCAGTGGATCTGCTTTTTATATATCAGGGAAAAATTCCCTGATATGTAGAGACGAGATACGCTTTGCGAATCTCGCTCTGATTAGCGGTCGTCAAATGCACCGCATAAATGCGTGCATTTTCCTCGTCGCCATAACAAAAAGCAGGCTCCCCAATGGGGAGCCTGCAAGGTGAAAGAATAACACTGCAGAAGTACTGTATCTTCTGCTTGTGATACAGGCTTTTGCAATCTATAGGTATCATATCATTGTTTGCTGAAAAAACATAGAGTGATAGTGCCTACACTTTTATCCTGTTTTTATCGAAAATAAACAAAAAATTGCCAAACGGACGTATTCGACGTATAATAAACTGACATTACGATTAGAAAGGAAGGGCAAATTTGTGATTTTTAATTCGGTCAGCTATCTGCTGTTTTTTCCTATAGTGACGATCCTGTATTTTGCTTTTCCGAAAAAGCTGCGCAATGCATGGCTTCTGATCGCCAGTTATTTCTTCTATATGAACTGGAACGCAGCCTATGGGCTGTTGCTTTTTGGCTCTACCGTGATCACTTATTTGTGCAGTCTTCTGGTGGAATGGGCAAAGGAGAAAAAGCAGTCTGTGAGGCTTGCAAAGGCTGCGATGGCTGCGAGCTTTCTGCTGAATCTGGGTCTTTTGTTTTATTTTAAATATCTGAATTTTGCGATTGTAAATCTGAACAGGATCAGCAGTCTGTTCCGTGGCAGGCAGATTTCTGCTTTTGATATTCTGCTTCCTGTCGGCATTTCATTTTATATTTTTCAGGCACTGGGCTATACGATGGATGTATACCGGGGCAAGATCAAGGCCTGTCGGAATTTCTTTCGTTATGCTCTGTTTGTTTCGTTCTTTCCGCAGCTTGTGGCAGGTCCGATCGAACGCTCGGACAATCTGCTGCCGCAGTTTGAAAAGGAGCATACGTTTGATACGGACAGAATCCGGGAAGGGCTTTTGTGGATGCTCTGGGGGCTCTTTCTGAAAATTGTGATCGCGGACAATCTGTCTGTCTATATTACAGAGATTTATGATAATTATCTGGCATATACCGGAGCGGAGATCGTTTTTGCCACTGTATTGTTTGCATTTCAGATTTACTGTGATTTTGGCGGTTATTCCTATATTGCGATCGGAAGTGCGAAGGTGCTGGGCTTTCGGCTGATGGATAATTTTAAAGCTCCTTATCTTGCGGTCAGTGTACATGATTTCTGGAGACGATGGCATATTTCCCTGACAAGCTGGTTTACCGATTATCTGTATATCCCGCTTGGGGGAAACAGAAAAGGAAAGCTGCGTAAATATCTGAATGTCATGATCGTTTTTCTGGTTAGCGGTCTGTGGCACGGTGCTGACTGGACCTATGTGATCTGGGGCGGTATCAATGGGCTTTATATGGTGATCGAGGAAGTGACGGGATATCGGAAAAAGGCAGGGCAGCTTGCGGAGAAAAGTCTGTCGTACCGGATTTTTGCAGGTATACTGACTTTTGCACTGGTAGATTTTTCGTGGCTGTTTTTCAGGGCATCTTCGCTGGATGATGTGGTCGGTATGCTCAGACAGATCAAGGCGGTTCCGGGTTTCCACAGACTGTTTGGGGCAGTTTTTGCGGGAATGGAGCCATCCCTTTTGTTGGCGGTCACGCTTGCACTGCTTCTTATGTGGCAGGTTGACAGGCTGCTTTACCGGGGAAAAAATGCTGCAATGCTTGTGCTCTCACAGGGCTGGTTTGCGCGCTATCTGGTATATGGCGGTCTTTTGCTGTTCATTCTGCTGTTTGGCGTCTATGGATATGAATATGCCCAGACGGCATTTATTTATTTTCAGTTCTGACAGCTCTGGCAGATCAGGAGTCCGATATGGTTGAAAAATAAGGATGCTGCAAAAAATATTTGCAGTAAGCTACAGAAGGAATACATGCATGAAGAAAAAAGTACTTTTCTTTGGTAAATTGTTTATAGTGACACTGCTTCTCTTCGTATTCTGCTTTGGCGTTGTTATGCCGCAGTATACAGGCAATTATCAGGCATCTATGGTAGATAAGGCTGCCCGCCTCCGGTCAGTGGAAGGTCCGAAGATCGTTCTGATCGGCAATTCCAATCTGGCGTTTGGCATGGATAGTCAGATGCTGGAGGAGGCATTTTCCATGCCGGTTGTGAATATGGGACTGCATGGCGGTGTCGGGAATGTGTTTAACGAACAGGCAGCAAGGCTTAATGTGACGCCGGGTGATATTTATGTGGTGTGCCACAGCAACTATGATGATACGGATGCGATCAAAAATCCGGAGCTGGCATGGATCACGATCGAGAATCATTTTGAACTGTATAAACTGATCCGCCCAAAGGACTGGTGGGACATGATCCGGGCATATCCGACCTATCTGCGCAAATGTCTTGGGCAGTGGCGTAATGAGTCGGGCAATCAGGAGACAAATAACTGTTACCGCAGAAGCGCCTTTAACGCATACGGAGATGTATATTATCCGCGTCCACAGTCTGAGGAAGGCATCGATTTTTCGCCGGTGGCGATCCATCATATCAACGAAACAACGGCAAAACGTTTGAATACGTTATATGATGATCTGCAAAAGCAGGGAGCGGATATGGTTGTGGCAGGCTATCCGATCGCGGAATATGAAGGGACTCCGGAAAGAGCGGCATATGATGAGATGGGACAGGAGATCGCAGATGCGCTGGATGCGGCGGTGATCTCGGATTTTAACGATTACAGATATCCCACTTCTTATTTTTATAATACCTATATGCACCTGACGGATGAGGGAACAAAGGCAAGAACACAGCAGCTCATCAAAGACCTGCAGGCTTATATGGATGGAGAGGCAAAATACGAAAATAAATAGGCAGTCAAAGGAAAAACAGATGAATATCTGTATGGTTTATAAAGGAGGAACAGCATGATCTCACAAAAGTACAAAGATATGTTAGGACAGAAATCGGTCATCCGTGAAATGAGTGCGGCCGGTCATAAAATGGGTGAGGAGATCGGGTTTGACAATGTATTTGATTACAGCCTGGGGAATCCGAGCGTACCTGCACCGAAAAAGGTGGAGGCTGTGATCAAAAAGCTGCTGGAGGAAACGGAGCCGCTTTCTCTGCACGGCTATAGTGAAGGGCACGGTATTTTGCAGGTGCGTGAAAAGATTGCAGCTTATCTGGCAAAGACATATGATATTCCGTATACCTATGAAGATATTTTTATGGCAAGCGGTGCTGCGGGCGCGCTGGCACATGCTTTCCGTGCGGTTGTATGTCCGGGCGAAGAGATCATTACCTTTGCTCCGTTTTTTCCGGAATACAGACCGTACATTGAAACAACAGGCGCAGTTTTGAAGGTTGTACCGGCAAATACGGAAACCTTCCAGATCAACTTTGAGGCATTTGAACAGATGATCACCGAAAAAACGGCGGCAGTTCTGATCAATACTCCAAATAATCCGTCCGGAATCGTATATTCTACAGAGACGATCAGGAAGCTGGCAGAGGTGCTTTCCAAAGCACAGGAAGCATATGGACATGATATTTATATCATTTCCGATGAACCGTATCGCGAAATTGTATTTTCCGGCGTAGATGCCCCCTGCGTATCGAAATTTTATGCCAATACGATCATGTGCTATTCATACAGCAAATCGCTTTCTCTGCCGGGAGAGCGTATCGGTTACGTGGCAGTCAATCCTGCCTGCAAAGATGCGGCGCTGATCGTGCATATGTGTACACAGATCTCCAGAGGGATCGGACATAACTGTCCTGCTTCGCTGTTGCAGCTTACGGTGGCAGAGCTTTTAGGAGAAACGTCAGATCTGTCGGTTTATGAGGAAAATGCCAACATCTTATATGATGCACTGACTAAGATGGGATTTTCCTGCGTCAGATCGGGCGGCACTTTTTATATGTTTCCAAGGTCTCCGGAAGAAGATGCAAAGGCGTTCTGTCAGAAGGCGCTTGCTTACAATCTGGTGCTTGTACCGGGTGACAGCTTTGGATGTCCGGGCTTTTTCCGTATTTCCTACTGCGTACCGACAGAAAAGGTAAAAAGATCACTTGCGGCATTTGAAAAACTGGCGCAGGCATATGGATTATGCTAGAATTTAGAAATGGTTCATGGAACAGATAATAACAGATTGCTGTCATGTTTATTGACAGAATACATAATATAGAAGGAAGTGATAACATGTATCAGGCTGGTCTGGTTTTGGAAGGCGGGGGCATGAAGGGCGTTTATACAGCCGGTGTCCTGGATTTCTTTTTGGACAAAAAGATCACATTTGCTAATTGTTACGGTGTTTCCATGGGAGCCTGTACACTCTGCAGCTATATTTCCGCACAGCGGGGCAGAGGGCTCAGCGTTGCGGTCGATTATCTGAAGGATCCGCATTACTGCGGCTTTTACAGCATGGCGACAACCGGAGATATTTTTAATGCCAAAATGTGCTATGATACGATACCGAATGAGCTGAATCCTTATGATTATGAGGCTGCGATGAAATATCCGGGCAATGCCTATGCAGTTATGACGGACGTGGAAACGGGAGCTCCGGTTTATTACAAGATGCAGGATATGCGAAAGGATATCATCGCAGTGCAGGCGTCTGCTTCCATGCCTCTTGTTTCGCGGTTTGTGGAGATCGACGGCAGAAAATATCTGGATGGTGGAATTGCGGACTGTATTCCGATCATGCATTCTTTAAAGGAAGGAAACCGGAAGAATGTCGTTGTCATGACAAAAGAGGTAGGCTATCGCAGAGAGCCGTTTTCCATGCTGGGCATGGTAAAGGTACGATATCATAAATATCCGTATCTGATCCACGATATGGCGATCCGTCATACGCGGTATAACAGGACGCTCGATTTTCTGGAGAAGGAAGAAAAGAGAGGCAACGTATTTATCATCAGACCACAGCAGAAGTCAGCTGTCGGCAGAGTGGAAAAGGATAAGGAAAAACTGGTCGCATTATATGAAGAGGGCTATCACGATGCGGAAGCTTCTTATGATGCAATGCGGGCATATTTAGAAAAGGAGACACCATGATAGAAATTATTAAAGCAATATTTTTCGGTATAGTAGAAGGAATTACGGAATGGCTGCCCATCAGCAGCACCGGTCACATGATCATTTTGGATGAATTTGTTAAACTGAATGTCAGAGAAGAATTCTGGAATCTGTTTCTGGTTGTGATCCAGCTGGGGGCGATCCTGGCGGTTGTCCTTTTGTTCTGGAATCAGATTTTTCCGTTAAACCTGAAGGATAAAAAAGAGCCGGTCTGGAAAAAGGATATCCTGTTTTTGTGGGTCAAGATACTGGTTGCCTGTGTTCCGGCGGGAATTGTCGGTGTTTTGTTTGATGATGTATTTGACAAATACTTATATAACTTTCCGTGCGTGGCAATGGCATTGATCGTATTCGGTATCTTATTTATCATAGTGGAAAAGAAGAAAAAGGGAACGACCTTCCGGATCACCTCCATCGATCAGCTGGATTATAAAACGGTAGTATGGATCGGGGTATTTCAGCTGATCGCAGCCGTATTCCCGGGAACGTCCAGATCCGGTGCAACGATCATCGGTGCACTGCTCCTTGGCGTATCGAGAGTTGTGGCAGCGGAATTTACATTTTATCTGGCAATTCCTGTCATGTTTGGTGCCAGTCTGTTAAAACTGGTCAAATTCCTGATGATGGGACTCAGCTTCACATCAATGGAGCTTGCAATCCTTGCGGTTGGCTGTATCGTATCGTTTGTTGTGTCTATAATTGTAATAAAATTCCTGATGGGATATATCAAAAAGCATGATTTTATCCCGTTTGGTATCTACAGAATTGTTTTAGGTGCGGTATTATTGATATATTTTGCACTTGTTTGCTGATTTTTTTGTTCAAAATGGAGAAAAAGCCGTATTTAAGCGGCTTTTCGGGCGAAAAGTTTGACATGAATTGGAAATTGCGTTATAGTATCCACAGAAAAGCAAATATAAAACTAATCTTTCAGTCAATATAACATGAACAGTGTGAAGGGAGATAATGATTATGGCAGACATTAAAAAAGCTGCAGCAGCAGCAAAACCAGTAGCAAAAGCAGTTGCAGCTACAAAACCGGCAGAAGCAAAGGTGGAAGAAAAAAAGGTGGAAGAAAAAAAGGTTGAGGCTAAGAAAGCAATAGAAGAAAAGAAGGCAGCACCTGCTAAAAAGGCTGCAGCTCCTAAGAAGGAAACAGCTAAGAAAGCAGCACCTGCAAAGAAAGAAGCTGCAGTAAAGGCAGCAACAAAGGTCAGCGTAAATCTTCAGTTTGCAGGTAAGGAATACAAAGCAGAAGATTTCGAAAAGATGGCAAAAGATGTTTGGCAGTATGACCTTGGTAAGAAGGCAGCTGATTTAAAGAGCGTTGATTTATATGTAAAACCGGAAGAAAACAAGGTTTACTATGTAATGAACGGCGACGTAACAGGCGATTTCGATATCTAAGCCGAAGGATTTAAACAGTCGTTACATATTTATAAGGAATATCGTAAAGAAACAGGATGTATAAAAATATATGTCCTGTTTCTTTTTTGTTGTGACAGCCTTGGTAAGTGACAGAGTGTCAGGAGATTTTTCTATAAAGCTGAAAAACGTAACAGTACTCGGAGACCGGGAAAATGCAGGACTTGTAGCAGGTATCTGCGCAACAGCCCGTCCGAGCTATGGTACGATCTACATTGAAAAGTCCAGAGTAGAAGGACAGGAATGTGCAAAGACGGATGTGATCGCAGGAACGATCACAAAACCGGAAAAGTATGATGCAGGTACGGCAATGATCATGGTGAAACTGATGGATCATGAGACAAAGGTGGTAACGGTCGATGAAGAGCTGCATCGTGTGCAGACGGCTTCCTATAAGAAGGGAATCATATTATACAGTTTAATGAGTAATGGAGTGAAGGTGGAATATCAGGATATGGAGAATTTCCTGAACCGCTGGTAAATGACAAAAAAGGTATCCCCTGCCCTTGTGGCGGGGGGATATTTTAATTTTTTTATTTTTTTCGTTGACAATATGGAAAAGGAGTGCTATGTTATGGATAGAAAAGATATTAGCACTCAAAAGGGTTGAGTGCTAACAAACAAAAAGATCTGAGAAGGAAGTGATATGGTGGAGATCGATGATAGAAAATTTAAAATTCTACAGGCCGTTGTCAGGAACTATTTAGAGACGGGCGAACCGGTCGGAAGCCGTACGATTTCCAAATATACAGATCTGAATTTAAGCTCCGCGACCATTCGGAATGAAATGGCGGATCTGGAAGAGCTTGGTTATATCCTGCAGCCGCATACTTCTGCAGGGCGGATTCCTTCTGATAAGGGCTATCGTTTATATGTTGACCACATGATGGCCGAGAAGGAGCAGGAAGTCAATGAAATGAAAGAACTGCTTCTGGAAAAGGAAGAAAAGCTGGATTCTCTTTTAAAACAGACAGCCAAGGTACTTGCCAATGATACCAACTATGCGGCAATGGTTTCAGCGCCGGTTTGTCAGGGCAGCAAGGTGAAGTTCATCCAGCTCTCCAGAGTAGAAGAACATCAGCTCATTGCAGTGATCGTGGTGGAAGGTAATCTGATCAAAAATAAAATGCTTATGACAGAGGAAGCACTGGATGATGAGACGATCTTAAAGCTCAACATCCTGCTGAATACTTCGCTGAACGGTCTTTCCATTAATGAGATCAGCCTTGCGATGATCACAGGGCTGAAAAAGCAGGCAGGCGAGCATGAAGCGCTTGTCAGTGATGTGATCGATGCGGTAGCGGAAGCGATCAAGGAGGACAAAGACCTTGAGATCTATACATCGGGAGCCAAAAATATTTTCAAATACCCTGAGCTGACGGATAATGAAAAAGCAAGCGAGATCATCAGTACATTTGAAGAAAAGAATCTGCTGAATTCACTGGTGGAAGAAACGCTTACCAATCCGGAAAACAACGGTATTCAGGTGTATATCGGTGATGAATCACCTGTTTCGACCATGCGTGACTGCAGTGTTGTAACAGCAACCTATGACCTGGGAGAAGGCATGCGGGGTACGATCGGTATTATCGGACCGAAGCGGATGGATTATGAAAAGGTAGTGGATACCATGAAAGGGCTGATGAATCAGCTTGATAATCTGTATGATAAAAAGAAGATCGGTACAAAGGATGATAAATAACATCTTTTCTATAATAAAGAAAAACGGAAAGGGATGATAACATGGCTGAGGATAAAGAAAAAGTAATACAGGATGCGATCAAAGAGGCGCAGAAAGCAGCGGAAAAGGAAGAAAAGGAAGCCGCAAAAGAAGCTGAAAAGGAAGCTGCTGAGGAATCTGACAAAAAGGAAACAAAAGCTTCCGAAAAGGAAGAAAAAAAGAAAGACAAAAACGACAGGAAAAAAGATAAAACAAAAGAAAAAATTGACGAACTGGAGGATAAAGTAAAACGCCAGCTTGCAGAATTTGAAAATTTCCGAAACCGGAGTGAAAAGGAAAAGACCCAGATGTTTGATATGGGCGCTAAGAATGTGCTGGAAAAGATACTTCCGGTTGTTGACAACTTTGAAAGAGGTCTTGCTACTCCGATTGTGGATGAAGCAGACCAGCCGTTTGCAGACGGTATGCAGATGATCTACAAGCAGCTGATGAAACAGCTTGAAGATCTGGGTGTTAAGCCTATCGAAGCGATCGGTAAGGAGTTTGATCCGAATTTCCATAATGCAGTGATGCAGGTGGAGAGTGAAGAATATGAAACAGGTTTTGTGGCACAGGAGCTGCAGAAAGGCTATCTGTATAAGGATACGGTAATCCGTCACAGTATGGTAGCGGTTGTTTCTTAGCGGGAAATGGTTATGGTGTAGGGATCTGAAACAGAGATCTTTATATAATATGGCTTTATCGAAAGATAAGGCCGGTGAATAAAATGGATGATTTAAAAATTGGTTTTGAAAAGAATATCTTTAGGAGGAAAAAGTTATGAGTAAAATTATTGGTATTGACCTTGGTACAACAAACAGCTGTGTAGCTGTTATGGAAGGTGGTAAACCTACCGTTATCGCAAATACAGAAGGCGCAAGAACAACACCGTCTGTTGTTGCATTTACAAAAAACGGAGAGCGTCTTGTCGGTGAACCTGCAAAACGTCAGGCTGTTACAAATGCAGAAAATACGATCTCTTCCATTAAGAGAGATATGGGTACAGACAGAGGACGTACAATCGAAGGCAAGAAATATTCTCCACAGCAGATTTCAGCAATGATCCTGCAGAAATTAAAAGCCGATGCAGAAAGCTATCTGGGAGAAAAGGTAACAGAAGCCGTTATCACTGTACCTGCTTATTTCAATGATGCACAGCGTCAGGCAACAAAAGATGCAGGTAAGATCGCAGGTCTTGATGTAAAACGTATCATCAACGAGCCTACAGCAGCAGCTCTTGCAT
>ERZ1026856.147-NODE-147-length-49711-cov-14.322499_pt1 | contig 49711 bp, 45 predicted proteins | sample MGYA00380158_ERZ1026856 | MGnify/ENA primary metagenome ERZ1026856 (study PRJEB33269, sample SAMEA4719794) | human gut metagenome | biome: human-associated habitat; feature: organic feature; material: feces | place: Cameroon | collected 2013-10 ... | reverse complement strand
TCAGAAGCTATGTCCAACGGCTCCTCATCTGTTAAAATACTAAAAATTGAATTTTTTATTATATCTATGGGTGACAGATCTTTTCCCTTTGCATTTAATACTTCAAATATAGTATATGCATCATCAAATGACTTAACAGTAACATAAATTACTTTGCACTTCAAAATTTGATCTCGAAATGCCTTTAATGCATCAATATAGTTTATTTGTTCCATTCCCGGATTTCTTTCGCGCATAGCTTTTAACAAAGCACTTTCTTTTAATTGCCTATCAAAGAAATTATAAGCATACAACAATCGTTTTTCTTCCACGCTTTGAGGTATCAATGAAAAATCAATTTCTTTTTGTTGAATCCTTTGCTGAAAAAACGGTTTTGGATTTTCATTAACTAATTTTGCATATGGATTACCATCGTTATCTTCGCCTAATACATTAAGATGTGTTATTTTACTAAGTTTTTCCTCTTTAATTTCTTTAAATTTTTGTGCTAATACTGCAAAAGCAATTGTAAAAGTTGTTAATCTTTGCTGTCCATCAACAATATATCTTTCTATCTTAGTTGTATCATCATCATCGCCAACCAAAACCAAAGAGCCTATAAAATATTCGTTAGTGCACAATTTGCTATTTGAATAAACTATATTATCAATCAAATCATCATAAATTTCAGATAACTCTTCCAATTCCCACGAAAACTCTCTTTGAAATCTTGGTATTACATATTTTCTTTGCAACCTTAACACATCATCAATACTCTTAGGTGTAGCTTTTAATTCCATAAATTTTTCCTCCGTTATTTCCTAAACACAAACAAATACTCGTGTGCAATCAGCAAAAAATTATATTTTACGCTATTTGTTTTCCAATATCCCGTCGCTTTACAGTTGTGTTGCTCTTTGATAATCAATTCTTTAAGAGTAAATCCGGCATCTTGAAAAATTTTCATAACATCGAAGGACATTGGTATCATACAACCCTTTTGCCTTGTATCCCCCATAAGTATGGCACAAAATTTATCTTTTTTCAGAACACGGTAGCTCTCTGCAGCTACCTTTATCATTTCTTCAAGAAAATCTTTTACTTTAAGATGCGATAAATCCTCTTCAATATTATCGCTATATTTAATAATATCGGCATATGGCGGATGTGTGCAAATCAGGTCAATGCTTTCATCTGAAAGAAAATCTAAATTTCTTGCATCGCCCTTACGGATGTAAACTTTTCCGTTTGCGCCTTCATGCTCAAAATCTATTTTTTCTTTGCACCTATCAAGTGCAACATCATTGACATCAACGCCGATAATATCACGGTTCAAAAGCTTTGCTTCAACAAGAGTAGTTCCACCACCTGCAAATTGGTCAAGAATCACATCTCCCTCTTTTGAATATCTTAATATAATATTTCGTGGAATATAGGGCGACCAATTTCCACGCCATTTTGCATCGTGAGTTGCCCAATCGCCACGCTTTGGAAAAGACCAATGTGTTGTCATTTCCAACTCGAAATCATCAGGCTCCCATTTTGTAATTTTCTTTGCCATTATTTAAAAACCTCTGTAATTATGCCATTTTCCAAATCTTTAATGTTATAAACGTGTTCCATAACATCAAAGGTTTCTTCAAGATTATGGCGAGCACTTGTCCAACCTTTTCCGTCGGTAAACCAAACAAAAGTAAAGCCGTCGATTGTATCGGTTTCGAGAGCGAGTGTTTTGTAACTGCGTGCTGTTTCGTTTAATTTACTTCCGCCGCTGCCGTAAAAATTAGTTTCGATACCGTAAATCATATTAGGTGTCTTAACCACAAAATCAAAACGCTTTTCTGTTTTTCCTTGATTAGATATGGCTGAAAGGTCAACGCCCCATTTATCGGTAATCTGATGAATGTACATTTCTTTGAAATATGACTCATCTTTGACAAATCCCGATTTTTGAATAAAACTTTCAACTAAGTTTTCCATTAAATGACCGCCACGATTTTTGCGTCCGTTTGAATCAAGACCTGTTTCAACACCTGTTGCATAGTCGACAAGGTTGTTTACAATGTGATTTTTCATCAAGTCAAAAAGACCTGTTTTACGCATAAAGGTCTTATATTGCTCAACAGAAAGATTAGGCTTTTTAAAGTTATATGTATAGTCTCCATCACCATCAATCGCATATATTTCATTTGACCTAACTGCCAAAATCAAAGGTATGCATTTCAAAGTTTCCGGATATTTGTTTATCAGGTTTTCAAAATCTGTTTCTATGTTATTAGAGCCGATAAGTGAGTTCAAAATATTAAGTTCAATTTTTATACTATCCACATTTTTGTGAACCTTATCAAAATCTATGTAATAACCATAGTCTGCAATACTATCACGAAATCCTGTTAACCATTCGCTAAAATTTCTATTATTCATTTCTAATCTCCTTAAAAATTACTAATAAGTAATTCCTTAATTTTTCCTCTTGCTTCACTATTACAGTTAATCATTCGAGTTGCTTCAACTCGCTTAATTTTATGTGCGGAATAGATATTATCAAAGAAATCATCATCTGTATTTGAATTCCTCGGATCAGAATTGCTAATTACAATTTTGGCACCTTTTTTATCCATATCATCAACAAATTGTGCAAGCTCAATCTGCGCATCATCATTAAACAAATTTTCGGTATATGCAGTAAAACTCGCTGTATTTGTAATAGGTCTGTAGGGCGGATCAAAATAAACAAAGGCATTTTCATCAATAAAGTCTGCTGACTTTCTGTAATCTCCGCATACAATGGTAACTCTCTGCAACTTATTCGATACTGCTTTGAGATTTTTTTCATCACAAATCATTGGATTTTTGTATGCTCCCATAGGAACATTGAATAAACCTTTTTTGTTCACACGGTATAAGCCGTTAAAACAGGTTTTGTTCAAAAAAATCATTAATGCCGCTTTTTCGATATTGATATTTTCATTGCCATTTACTTTCAAGTCGTTAAAACGCTTTCGCTTTTGCATATAGTACACTTTACGATCGTCTGTATCTAACGGAATAAAGTCGTTCTGCATAGCGAGAAGCATTTTAATCAAATCATCTACATCATCACGAATAATTCGATACGTATTGATAAGTTCAGCGTTAATGTCGCTGATATAAACTTCATCTAAATCATATTTACTAAGTATATCAAACAAAACAGCACCTCCACCAACAAATGGCTCGGCATATTTTGTAATTTTTCCGCTACTAAAAGGATAGTAATGCTCAATCTCTTTAAGAAGCTGACTTTTGCCGCCTGCCCATTTCAAAAAGGGTTTAACTGCTTTTTCTTCGGTTCGATTATATCGTGTGCTCCTTGCATCTATGGGCTTTTTTGCCGAAGAAGGTATTATCCACATATTACCGACCATAGTTGCTTCTTTAATTCGTTGTTCAGAGCACAAAACTGCCACTCTTCTTTGGGAAATGCCCCATTTATCAGCGGCTTCTCTTGCAGACATAAATTCCATAACAAACTCCTATTCCTGTACAGTGCGTCATTTACTATATTATATTCTAAATCTCGAATAATAGCAATACCATTTTCAGTGATAAACATATTATATAACAAAAAAATCGGCAGGGATTGTTCCCTGCCGACGTTGCATTTATACCGTGTAAATCACTTCTGCATTTACAATTTCTGTTGCATGATTTCGGATATTGTTCATCCTTTGCACCCAGAGCATCATATCGGTTGCTTTGAGTTCTTCGGTTGCATCTTCTTTTTCGGCAAGGTCTTTTACCAGCCGGAGAAAAAGTTGTTGAGCCTGCTGTTCAATATACGCAAGATATGAATTGAGCCTACTGCTTGTCTGCAAATTGTAATAAAGCACTTTATGATTTTGCTTCAAATATCGTTTGTGCCTCATTCCCCAAATACCGATATTCACTTCCTTTTCTTCTTCCGCCGGTAATAAATCGGGCAACATATAGTCGCCGACCTGTGTGTAAGTACCGCCTGTTTGTTCAAAAATTGTGTTTGCCATTTTGTTTTACCTCTAAAAATCTATTTATCTTGAGCGTGGATTTTCACGCTTGCGACCTTTAATATTTCTCGCCTGTTCAAGCAACTCGTCAATCTGTTTATGTCCGAAAACCTTACGCAAAAGCTTGTAATCTTTGACCTATGAACGCAAGTTTTCGTTTTCGCTTTTCATCTTGCTGTTTATTTTCGATAACATTTCGTTCTCTCGATAGAGGTTGCCGTTTGATTTACACGGATTTTCTGTTTATATAAGTTATATAAACACATTTCTTAAAAGTTGATATTATCCCATTTTTATTGACACAAGCTATAATTATCGTGTAAAATAATAACATGAATATCATTTGTAAAGGATGTGCGTTAATGGCAAAAAAAATAACAGCAGTTTTGTTAGCATTATGTATGACAATTTCACTCCTGCCAATGTTCGTTCAGGCAGCATCAAAGCCTGATATTCAGGTAGGCGATTATATTAAAATGGGTACATATAACAGTGCTTCGATTCTCTGGCGCTGTGTAAGCATTGACGGTAACGGTCCGCTTATGCTTGCAGACAGAATTGTTGACACTCTTGCATATGATGCAAAAACAAATGACAATAGCAATTCAAAATCGCACAGCAGAAGCTATAAGCGTGATGATTACGGCTCAAATTATTGGAAAGACAGTAATATGCGCTCGTGGCTTAATTCCACCGCTTCAGCAGGAAGTGTTGATTGGCTTTGTGGAAATCCGCCGAAAGACGGATATGTCAGCGGAACAAGCGCTTATAACAACAAAGCCGGCTTCCTGAATGAGTTTACAAAGTCTGAAATTGCTGCTATGAAAACCGTTACTCAGCGTTCTCTTGTTTCTCACCCCGAATACAATAAAGGTATTGTCGAGGGTGATGCAAATTCAGATTTGTACTACTACACAGACATTTCAGATGCGGTAGCAAATTATGACAATGCATATTTTGAAACCACAACCGAAAAAGTATTTCTTCTTGATGTAAAGCAAGCAAATGCTGTTTGGAAAAATCTCAAAAGCTATTATGTTGCATATAACAATAACGGTATGGCATGGCCTTATTGGCTTCGCACTCCCGTAACCGACTGTAATCATGATATGCGATATATCAGCTCAAACGGCGAGGTAGGCAGATATGCTCCGTGGTATTCCGATTTGGGTGTAAGACCTGCGTTTTATCTCGATTCCGAATATTTTGTTGCTACCTCCGGTACCGGCTCACAGAGCAATCCTTATATCGGCTCTGCTCCCAACAAGCAGGAAAATGACTATTCAATTTCCGAGCCTGCCGAAGAAGCAAATCCCGATTGGAATGTCAGCACCGAGCAAAGTATTCAACTTACTCTCGGTCCGTGGTACTCAAAAGACGGAAAATACTCTAATCCAACAATTCCTGTTTATACTATTCAAAAAACACGCAGTGATACAGAAAATATGGTTGTTGTCATTTGCGGCGAGGGATACACAAAAAGTCAGCAGGGCAAATTCATCAATGATGTCAAACGACTTTGGCAGGATGCAATGAAATATGAACCGTATCGCAGTTATGCCGACAGGTTTAATGTTTACGCACTTTGCACAGCTTCCGAATCAACTTTTGACAATGGAGGAAGTACATTCTTTGATGTTATAGTTGACAAATATAATTCGCCTGCTATTTCTAATAACCTCCATGGAAGTCAGTGGAAAAATCATATTTTTGAGAGATGTATCGGTCCTGAATTTATCGAGAAAATTCACGATGCACATATCAAAAAAACAACCGACCCAAACACAATCCCGATGAAGCCAAACGGTGAATGGAACGAATATGAACCGTATTATTATGTTCACGATTACATTGCACAGTTTGCTATGGTTGTAAATACAAAATCCGATTTCGGCGGTGCATATAACAACCGTGAATACGGCTTCCATTATTTTATTTCGTCATCAGACAGCTACCGTGCATCAAAAACTTTTGCCCACGAGCTTGGACATAGCTTGCTCGGCCTTGGCGATGAATACGGTAACGGATATTTGCTTGAGGATAAGGAACTTAAATCGCTCAATCTTTCCTCAGTAGAGGACCCCTTAAAGATTAAATGGAATCAGCTTTTAGGCTTTAGAAATACTTATACCTGCCGTAACGCTTATGGCTCAAAAATGCTTGTGTCAAGCTATGAGTGTATAATGAGAGATACAAACTATCAATTCTGCGAGGTTTGTCGTTTGCAAGGCTACAAGCGAATGTCACAGCTTGTTAAAGATGCGGATTTATATGTTGCACCGCCTGAAGTTAAAGAATACACAGGTGCTTATTCAAAACCGTCTGATTTTACCGACCTCGAAGTTAGCTCATACTATAATTACACCTATAATCGTAATGACAGGCTTTTAAGCGGTAACAGTAAAAACAGATTTAATACTAATATGAACGGTAAGGAAATTGAACTTCGCACCGTCATTCAAAACATTTCAGATAAGCAAGCACGGCAGTTAAAATTCAAAATGTGGATTAAACATTCCGACGGAAGCGTAGCAACGGACTCATCGGGCAATCCGCTTCAAACGATAAAGACCTTTGATATTCCGGCTTGGAATGATAAGGCAAATTTCTGGCCGATCGGTGCATTGGACCACATCAAAAGCGATTTTAATTCAGGCTTAAAAAGCTGCTCACTTATTTATCAAATTCCGTCTGACGCACAGCTTATGAACGGGGACACCGTAGCTTTTCAAGTGACTGACGAAAACGGAACTGTCTTGGCTGATGATAATACGGAAACACAGCGTTATACAACTGTTTCACTCCAATATAAATTGGAAGACGGCTCTGAAATTCCAAACACCGCCGGCGGAACATTCACTGTTCCTTATGGCACAAAGCTCAATTTAACACCGCCGAAATCACTTTATGGTTACGACTTTGTAAAGGCTGACGGCTTAAACACACCTATCGTTTCCGACGGTACTGTTATTACATATTATTATAAAAACAAAGCCGTTCCCGAAAAGCCTGCACCTGTAATTAACACAATTTCACTTTCGCTTGAAAGCAGCATAACAATGAATTTCAAGGTGCTTAAAGATAGCGTTTCGTCTTTTGATGATTTCTATGTAACTGCTAAATTTGGCGAAAAAGAAGAAAAAATTACCGAATATAAGCAGAGCGGAAATTACTTTGTTTTCTCATATAAAGGCATCAATCCGCAACTTATGAATGATGAGATAACAGCCGTTTTACACGCAAAAAACGGAAATAAGGAATATACAAGTCCTCAAAAGGTGATGAGCGTTAAAGAGTATGCTTATACTATGCTTGACAGATACAGTGCCGAGGAGCATTCAAAGCTTCGCACCTTACTTGTAGATTTGCTGAATTATGGTGCAATGGCACAGAAATATGTTGGGTATAAAACGGATAATCTTGTTAATTCCGACCTTACCGATACCCAAAAAAGTTGGGCGAGTAAGAATGCCGAGGATTTTAAGAATATCAGAGATTTTAATTACAAACCCATAAGCAATCCTTCTGTGCAGTGGAAGGCCTGCGGTTTGGTGCTTAACAATTCAATTATGGTCAGAGCTAAGTTTTCGGCAAAAGACATTGAAAACAAGACCGTTGAATTTGCTTTCAGAAACACAAAATTCATCTATGACAAAAATGATTTTGTGAATAACGGCGATGGCACATATTATGTTTATTGCAATGAACTTTTTGCTCATGAGTTGAGTAATGAAATTCTTATCACGGTTTGTGAAAATGGCGTTCCTTGCAGTAATACAATGCGTTTCAGCGTTGAATCTTATGCAAGTACCGTTCAGCAGTCAAGTGAATATAAAGGCACAGCCCTTGATGATTTAACGCAAGCCATGATGCGTTATGGAAAATCAGCTGTTGCTTATAGAACTTAAAAGGAGAAAAAGAAATGAAAGAAAAATATTCAGCTCCGTCTTTTGAAGTAGTGGAGTTTTGTGCGACTGATATTATTACTGTCAGCAGTGAGCCAACTACTTTTGTAGATGTAACAGGACCAATCGAGCTTCCCGATCTTTAATATGTAAGATACAAAGCTGTTGTATGTGGATTAAATCCGTTTCATACATTGAAAAGAAATTTTCGGCTAAAGCGTTGTCATAAGGATTACCACGCCTTGACCTTGACAGCGTTATACCGTATGATTGTATTAGAGTGAATTATGCATTGGCTGAACAATCCGAGAAATATCATAACGGCGACATTAACCGTGACGAATATGACAAGTGGCGCTACAATTATCCAAAGTATGATGAAACTTTCGGCTTTGTAAAAGTGCCGTCACAGAATTTCAGCGACGCTATGGTTGAAGCGTTTAAGGATAAGTTAAAAGACTAAACATAATTTAGGGGTAAATAAATGACTGATATAGAACTATTACGTCCGTTAAATCACGTCGGAACTAATACGATAAAAACCGCAAGGTTAATTTTAAGGCGTTTTCAATTAAACGATAGTGTCGATATGTTTAAGTGGGCAAGTAATCCTGATGTGGTAAAATATCTTTCTTATGAGCCGCACAAGACGATAAATGAAACAAAGACCGTTCTGAAAAGCTGGATAAAAAATTACAGTAAAATAACAACTTATAACTGGGCTATTGAATTTCAAGGAGTTGTTATCGGAAACATTGCTGTAGTTACTCAAGACGACGAATGTTTTACCTGTCATCTCGGATGGCAAATTGATAAGCCATATTGGAATAAAGGAATAATGACAGAAGCGGCAAGTGCAGTGGTGAATTATTTGTTTGACGAAGTGCATTATGATAGGATTACATCCGGCTGCGATACACGAAATATCGGTTCAAGTAAGGTTATGCAAAAGATAGGTATGACTCTTGAGGGAACATTCAGAAGATACTGCTATCAAAAAGACGGAAGCATCGGGGATAAATTCCATTATGCTATACTCGAATCAGACCGATATTAACAACATGGGAACTCAGCGATGCTATGGTTGAAGCGTTTAAGGATAAGTTAAAATAATTGCCAACAACAAAACCCCCGTACTGACTTTAATCCGTCAGTACGGGGGTTTAATGTTAATATGGTATTTTTGCGAGCCGCAAGATATTACTTTTTACTCACAAACCACTCGATACACACGATAAAGGGTACCGAGCAAAATCTTATCAAAATCTTATCAGCGGGCTCTTTGAAAACCCTGAAACCCTTGATATTACTGGAGTTTCAGACTTTTTCGATTTATTCCCACTCGACAAAGCCTAATCAATTTTGCTTAGAGATTATTCTCTGTCGTATTCGTGGCGCTTTTGATTATTTGATGTATCCATATTATCCTGCCTATATGGGCTAATGTTATCAGTTTGTTATCGGGGTTGATAACACTTACCCTGTAGCTATGGATAATAGCAATCTATACCACTTCAAATTATAAGCGTTTTTGCTTAGAAAAGCAAGAGATTTTGTATTATTATCAAACATATAGGCGTAGGTGGTTCATTCAGGAATTAATACATCTCCATCGGAGATTGTTGCCTTAAATACCGAAATTGCACCTGCAATGGTATTACCTCTGGTCTTATCAATTTCGCCTTCATAGGAAATCTGTACTGTATCACCAACCTTGACAATTCCATAATCTACATAACGGGAGATGCGAAGGTCATTTAGCAGAACCTTGTAGGTGATACCGTCTGTCGGATTCTTGCACAGGATAGAATCATCCACCACGATATATTCTTCTGTAATCTCAATGATTGTACCGGCTACCGAGTTTCTGTACGGTTCATACTCTACTTCAGTGGAATTCTCTTTCGCATAATGGATAATCCTGCTTGCAGCATCCTCGCCGATGTTGAATAGATACTGCCAATTAAATGCGTTTGTCCACAGATAGCCGTCTTCCGTCACATACAGAGCAACTTTGTAAACACCAAGAGCTTCGGAAGTAATCGTAAAACTGAGGTAACTTCTGTCACTAGCCGTCCATGTTTGATCTTCAACGAAAGGGGCGTTCCTACATTCGGACAGAACTTCCCACACATAATCGTCACTGCTCAATGCAAAACGTTTGCTATCAGGAGTATTGTCTCCCTCAGAAAAGCGCTGAAGCTCCACGACCTCGGACAGATTTACGGCATCCATAAGCTCACCAAGGGTGTTCGGAGGAGCATACTCGTCATTTTGAAAGACATAATAACTGTCCTCCATCTTTACGGCTATAAACTGACTTTGAGCAATATCCTTCAATGCATATGCTTCAAACTCGGCAGAATATTTTTTTCCATTATTGACTTCATCATATCCAACCACAGTGTAGTTGCCAATACTCTCGCCAATCCATGTTTCTGATACCGCACGGCCTTTTCCATGATACTCAATACCGTCAATTTTGACATTCCTATATTTTTCATATACAGTCTGATACTCCCATGGCCATACAATTGCAGATTCGCTGGCTCGGATAGAAAAGTCCTTGTATCTGCCGTCGGTTCCCTCCGGTGTTACATTTTCCCGAAATAGCGATGGGAGGATTGCTGCCCCTGCAATTACAAGCACTGCAAAGCATGCTGCCAAGGAACCCCATTTTAACCAATGTTTCTTATTTTTCGTCTTGCACTTAGCTGCGCCGGCAACAAGATCGTCATCAATTTGCCCGATGGCATTTGCGATTCTCGGTGTTTTCATATTTCAACGCCCTCCTTAATCAAGTAATCTTTTAGCTTGTTTCGGGTGTAGAACAACATATTTTTGACCTTACTCTCAGTAAAAGAATAGCGCTTTGCAATCTCCCTTATAGAATCGAAATAAAAATACTTGCGGATGAAGACATTTCTGACATATTCCTCCTGACTGCGAAGAAACGTACTGATCAGCTCACCTACATCCTCGTCGCTCACATCGGGGGCATATCGTTCATCTGGCAATACTGCCGCAAGCTCGTCCAAGGATAAAATGATCTCCGCTGACCGTTTCTTTCGCTTCATAAACTCCAGTCGCTTCAAAGAGAGATTTCGTGCAATCTTGCAGATAAATGGCATGAAATTGTGCGGTCTTGTAGGCGGAATGGTGTTCCACACACTCACATAAGTATCATTAACGCATTCCTCAGAATCTTCGTGATTATTTAGAATGTTATAGGCAATACTGTGGCAAAGTTTTCCGTACTTTGCATCCGTCTCCTTGATCGCCTGTTCATCTCTATTAAAATAGAGTTCTATGATTCTCAGATCATCCATGTTGTTCACCTCCCTCATTTGACCTAAAAGCGCTTTCACCTATTAAGTACGTTTTTTGAGGCGATGGTCTTAAAAAATAACTCTTTTAGAATTATACCATAAATCTTTGATTTCTCGGTCATATACATAAAAACGGCGGCGAGGAAAACCTTGCCGCCGCTCTGGCTTAACTGTAAATTAGTTCTGCATATACAATCGGCAAAAGCCCAGTAAAATAAGGCTTTTTCACGGGTGTGAAATCATTCCCACTCGAGTCAAATGATTGTTTTGGAGGTGTTTTTCTGTGATGAACTATACCTTATCGTCCGATTTGCGCCGATTTTTGAAAAAATAACGGGGAATAATTACCGTGTCCGAGAGATTTTGTCGTCATTTCGTCGTCAAGCAAAACGCACATTTTTGTTTTTCTTTGTTTTGATGTAAAATCAAAGCAGCAAAGGAGGTTTGCTATATGAAAGATGAATTTATATTAAGAGTAGGTTTGTGGGGACAAAGACATTATAATTTTTTGAAAAAGAATAACCCAACGGTTATCAATGTAATGCGGTTAAACGGCACGCTTGAGCAGTATCTGAACGACCTCGACCGAAACGCACAGGAAATGTTTGAGCTGTTGACAAAACAGTATGCCGAACTTGAAGGCATTACGGAAGAACTCAAAGCAGAAAATCAAGTGGAATGGGCTCGTCAGATGAACAGCATTAAAGCAAGGGTAATCGATGTTGTAAATGCCGAACTGATTTATATCTGAAAAAGCGGGGCTTTGGCTCCGCTTTTTGCATATTCAAAGTGCTTGGTAGAAAATAACGGTTATTATTTTCGCAAACGCTTGATTTTTCGTAGAAAATAGTGTATAATAAATTCGTATAACACCACTTCTTACGGAAGGTGCATTTGAATGAAGCGACCGAATTATTTAAGCCAGATACGAAATATAATAGAAAAGTCTGAAAACGGCTCTGTTTTTGTGTCAACTGATTTTACCGATATTACCGACAAAAAGACTGTTAATATGGCATTGCTTCGACTTGCCGACGAAGGGCTTGTCAAAAAAATACTGTTCGGCGTTTATTATAAGACTGAATATAACGAGCTGCTCGGCGAAGCCGTTGCACCGTCACCGAACAAGGTTGCTCATGCGCTTGCCCGCAATTTCGGTTGGACGATTGTCCCCTGCGGTGATACGGCGCTGAATCTTTTGGGACTCTCAACCCAAGTTCCTTCTCAGTGGGTATATGTGTCGGACGGTGCGTATAAAGAATATTCTTTTGACAACACCGTGATAAAATTCAAGCGAACAACGAACAAGGAAATATCTAAGCTTTCCTATAAAACGGCGCTGACTATTCAGGCACTGAAAGCACTCGGTAAGGAAAATGTATCCGAGCAAATCATTTGCCGCCTAAAGAAAGCGCTCAGCGAAGAAGAGAAAGAAAAGATGCTGACGGAAGCAAAATCCGCCACTTCATGGGTTTATGAATACATTAAAGTAATTTGCAAAGGTGACGAGTAATGAGAGATATTGCAAAACTGAACGAAAAAGATAAAAAGGCGCTGTTTCACAATACAGCCGCTAAAATGGGTATGACCGACGCCATTATTGAAAAAGATTTTTGGGTGTGCTATATGCTTGATTATCTTTTTCACCGCTCTGCTTGGAAAAGTAATATCGCTTTCAAGGGCGGCACAAGTCTTTCAAAATCCTATGGACTCATTGAACGCTTTTCTGAGGATATTGACTTGATTCTCGACTGGCGCGTTCTCGGTTACGAAAAGGACGAGCCATGGGAAGAACGCAGCAACACAAAACAAGATATTTTTAACAAGGAAGCCGGCACGAAAACCGAAGCTTTTTTGAAAAACGAATTTATGCCTGCCGTTATTGCCGATTTGAAAAACGAGCTTGGCTGTAATGTGAATTGTTACATAGAGGACGACGATCCGCAGACCGTTGTGTTCGCCTATAACCGTAGCTTTGATGACACTGCCATCCTGCCGGTTATCCGTCTTGAAATCGGTGCACTTGCGGCGTGGACTCCTGCCGCCGAAAAAACGATAACTCCCTATGCCGCCGAGCAATACGGCAGACTGTTCAAACAGCCGAGTACTGAAATCTTGACCGTTTTGCCGAAACGAACATTCTGGGAAAAGGTTACGATTTTACATAGAGAGGCATACCGCCCCGAAAACAGCATTGTGCCAACAAGATATTCCCGCCATTATTATGATCTTTATTGTATGGCAAATTCGCCTGTAAAGGCTGAGGCTTTCGCCGACTTAGACCTGCTCGATAAAGTTGTGCGTTTTAAGGATAAATTCTACCGTTGTTCGTGGGCAAGATACGACGAAGCCAAACCCGGTACTATGAAATTGATACCAAGCGAGAAAAATATCAAAGTCCTCAAAGACGACTATGAGCATATGAAGAATATGATTTACGGCGAAAAACCGGATTTTGATGTAATTTTAAATGCGGTTAAACAGCTTGAAGATGAAATAAATACACTGTAAGTGTAGTTTATGGGACATAGAATGTGAGATAATGAGGTATATAGGATGATGATTTTTGTATTTGTTGTTACGGTAATCGTATTGATTGCAGGGATAATTCTAACCATTTTCTCCCCTTGCTTTGATACAAACATTGCTTCTATGTTAGGCGGATTGTTGAGTGCCTTATCGACAGTTTTGCTTGGAACAATTGCTATTTTACAAAACAAAAAATACAAGCAATTGTCGGATGAGAGCAATAAACGCACGGAGCAAATGATGTTTACTCCTGAATTCCATGTGCAAATGATACATGATCAAAGTTATGATCATGAAATATCGGAAATCATTTATACTCCTAACGATGCTACTTATACTCATAAAACATCTATTGTCTGTGCCGTGTTGAATTTACCTATGATAAACATCAAAGTCAAGAAAATTGATTTTTTAGCCAATAATGACACGGTAAAGTCATATGAGGAAAAAGAATTATTGACAAATATTGTAAATGGCATTTCCATAGTTACCCCAAACACAAGTTTTTCTTTAAGAATCGGTATTCCTTCAGAGTACTTCAATGAAAAATATGAATGCCGTGTTCAATTGCAATATCAAAACATTTTTCAATCAAAAATTGAAAAAGAAATTGTAATAAAAAAGCTTCCGCGTGTAGATGAATTAAAGGTTATAAAAATTGGAAAAGCAACACTTTGTGATGCACAATCATAATAGGAGAATAGCATTATGAGTATAAATATATCAAAACAAAAAAGAGACGATTTACTTGCGAAAATACAGGAAATCCGTACATATATCGCAACCGCTGAGCAGGATGATAACACTGCCCGTTTGCTTACCTATCTTTCTGAGCTTACAAAGGATGTCAACGGAAAGAAATACGGTTTGGTATTTGAGGAGCACCGTGAGGAAATCGATGAGGTGCTTGATACTCATACGCCCGTGTTGACTGAAGATACCGATTTGTTTATCGACAACGGCGGTCAAGTAAACTTTCTTATTGAAGGCGATAACCTTTCCTCACTGAAACTGCTTGAGAAAACACATAAAGGAAAAATTGATCTGATATACATTGATCCTCCGTATAATACAGGTGCGGCAAATTGGATATACGATAACGATTATGTGGACGGTAACGATTTGTTTAAGCATAGCAAATGGCTTAGTATGATGCAATCAAGATTAGAAATTGCTAAAAGATTGCTTACATCAAAAGGAGTATTGATTTGTGCTATTGATGAAAACGAAAGTGCAACTTTGAGACTTTTATTAGATGACATCTTTGGTACTGACTACGAATACGACTGTATAACAATTATCCACAATCCCAGGGGAATACAAGGGAAAAATTTCTCATATACAAATGAATTTGCTTATTTTGTAATTCCAAAGGGAGATAAAATAATTGGCGAACGAAAACTATCAAAAGATGAAGTTTATTGGTCTCCATTACGAAACTGGGGTAGTGAATCGTTGAGGACTGATGCTCGAAACTGTTTTTATCCTATTATCATTGATGGTGAAAAAATCATCGGTTTTGGAGATGTTTCATCTGACGATTATCATCCAGAAAAGAATGTTCCCCTTGAAAACGGGAAGATTGCCGTATATCCTATTGATTCTAAAGGTGTTGAAAGAAAATGGCGATATGCACGTCAAACCGTTGAAAGTATAAGCCAATATCTTACTGTAAAAAAGACTCGTGAAGTATATGATATTGAACTCGGTAAAACATTTGGCACTTATAAGACGGTGTGGTCAGATCCAAAATATGACGCGAATGGCTATGGAAAACAATTATTAAATTCTTTGTTGCCTAATTGTCCATTCGATTTTCCAAAATCACTTTGGAATGTTTATGATTGCTTATACTCTGTCGTTGCGCAGAACAAAAACGCCTGTGTGCTTGATTTCTTTGCCGGCTCCGGCACAACAGGACACGCCGTGATGAAATTGAATGCAGAAGACGGCGGCAATCGTCGTTTCATTCTCTGCACCAATAACGAAAACAATATTTGCCGTGATGTCACCTACGAGCGTATTAAGCGAGTTATCGACAAAGAAGGATATTCTGCCTCATTGAAATACTATAAGGTCAATTATATTCCTGTTTCCGAGCGCATGTATTACGAATACGCCGATGAGTTATTAAAACATATCCGTGAGCTTGTAGAGCTTGAAAACGGTGTAAACTTTACGGATAACGCTGAAATTAGCATTGTTCTGACCGATGAGGAATTGAATGAATTTATTGAAAATATCAGCTGCTACAAAAAATGCAAAAAACTTTATGTGGGACACGATGTTCTCTTTGATGCGAAACAAGCGCAGACATTGAAAAATAAAAGAATCAGTATAAATATCATACCTGATTACTATTATAAGGAACTGGAGGGCTAAAGATGGATATTACATTAACTAACTTTCAATTAAAGGCAATCGCCGATTTGACCGAAGCAATGGATAAGCCAAATCGTGAAATCGTTTTGAAAAGTTGCACCGGCAGCGGCAAAACCATTATCCTTACACATTTTATGGACGAGTATTTCAAAAGTAATGCAAAAACTATATTTGTTTGGCTTACTCCGGGTAAAGGTAATTTGGAAGAACAAAGCAAAGGCAAGATGGACAAGTATATTCACGGTAGTAACACAAAACTACTTTGTGATATTATGACATCGGGATTTGAAGAAAACGATGCTTGCTTCATCAACTGGGAAAAGCTTACCAAAAAAGGCAATACTGCTTTGAAAGACAGCGAGAGGACTAATTTCCTTGAACATATTCAAAAGGCGTTTGACAATGGGTTATCGTTCAAAATTATTGTCGATGAATCTCATCAAAATGACACGATAAAAGCGGATGATATTATCGAATTGTTTAACTCCGATAAAATCATTCGTTGCTCCGCTACGCCAAAATCATACAAGGATGCTATATTGATAGAAATTCCCGAAGCGGATGTCATTGCCGAAGGACTCATCAAAAAGCTGCTGATCATCAACGAGAATTTTGAACAGAATATCAGTGTAGACGATCAGATTACATATTTGATTGATAAGGCAATTGCTAAACAGCAAGAATTACATTCTGCTTTCTTGAATCTTAAAGACCGTACCGTAGATATCAATCCCTTAATTATCGTTCAACTGCCCAACAAGTCCGATGCTTTGCTTGAAAGTGTTGAAAATTATTTTGAGAGCAAGGGCATTACCTATGAGAATAATTTGCTTGCAGTTTGGCTGTCCGATAAAAAGCAGAATTTAGAAGATATAGAGGAACCCGACGCACAACCGATTGCTGTTATTATCAAGCAAGCGGTTGCAACAGGATGGGACTGCCCGAGAGCGCACATTCTTGTAAAACTCCGTGATAATATGAGCGAAACATTTGAAATTCAAACTATCGGACGTATTCGCCGGATGCCGGAAGCAACGCATTACGGAAGCGATTTGCTTGACTGCTGCTATCTTTATACTTTAGATGAAAAATTCACCGAAAGTGTTAAATTGAGCTTAGGCAAGGATGCTTTGGATGCTTGCAAACTGTTCTTAAAGCCAGAGCATCGCACTTTTGAGATTGTCAGCGAATTTAAGACCGATGTCCCATTCCCTCGTGATGCAAAACTTGCAATGAAGGTTATAAGTAAATACTTTGAGAGCAAATATCATACCGGCAAAGATTTAAGTAAGAACAAGGCGTTACTGGAAGCAAATAAATATTCTTTTGACGAAGATATTGTTGATTACACAAAATCGGGCTCGGTTGCCACTTTGAACAAAGAGGATATTTCCGACTTAAATGATATTGCAATTCACGAAGTGTTGAATACCACAAAACACGGTCGAGCATATCATCATTGCACTGCTGAAATTGGAATGAAAGCAAACTTGGATTACAGTAGTATGAACACTATTATTCGCAGACTATTTCTCGACAATGTAAAGTGCGAACATAAAATAATCGCTCTGCCAACACGAGCTTTATATTCTTTTGTCATTAACAACAAGCGCAAGTTGATTGATGATGTTCAGGAAGCAATGTCAGAAGAAAACGCTCAAATAACATTGGCGATGAATAATATAACTGAAAAACCAATCTCATTTCCGTTGGAAATGCTTTTCACCTATGACGGTTCTGCTAAATCTCAAGCAGAAATGACCAAAAATGTATATAAAGGCTATTTGTCATCTGCAGAGAAGCGTTCTATGCCTGAGAAACTTTTCGAGAAATACTGCGAAAACAGTAGCAAAATCAGTTGGTTCTATAAAAACGGAGACAAAGGCAATGAGTACCTTTCTATCGTTTATGAAGACAATCTCGGCAAGCAAAAATCTTTCTATCCAGATTATATCGTTGGCACATCTGACGGGAAGACTTGGGTTATTGAAACAAAAGGCGGATTTACAAGAACTGGAGATAGTGAAGATATTGACAAATACACTGCTAAGAAATTTGGCGTGTTGAAAAAGTATTTGGATAAATATGGCTTACAAGGCGGCATCGTCAGACAAGACAAGCAAAGTAGCGAATTATGTATTTGCACCGAATCATATTCCGATGATATCAAAAGCGACAGTTGGGTTTTGCTGTCCGATATTATGTGAAAGTGGAGGATGAAAAATGAGTACGCAGGAATCAAAGAAAAATGTTCCCATATACTTTTATTATCTTACCATTTCCAAACAAAAGGATAGTAAAGATGAGTCAATCTATGACATTTCAAAGATTATTGATTCTATGTCTAATATGTTTACTTATGTACAGAGCAAAGACCTAACTGAACGCAAAAAAGATAATAAAGCTTCGGAAAAAGTCATTTGGTTAGACTCCGTGAACGATTTGAAGAACGGAAATTATGATTTGATTTTCAAATCGGCAAAATACAATCATGTCCGTAATGAAATTGATACAGAGACGATGAAAGAGTTAGGAACACGAAAAAGACAACAAGATGGCGACGAAGAAAAAACGCACTTGTGTATTCGCCATTTTGGAAACGAAATGCGATTTCTTGCAGTACACGAAAGCAACCATTATGGAATAACTTTAAACGGCATCGTTGAATATTTGAATGAGCAATTCATAAAATACAATGAGGATTGCAAAGATGATTTTCACTACATAATTTCATATGACATTATGCCGGGTGAGGACTTTTTGTCTTCCATTAAAAAAGCGAAAACTATGTCTGTCCTAAAGCTCATTGTCAGCAAAGACGATATTAAGGACGACTTTATGGGGTTTGCAGGAAGAACGGATATAGACGATGAAGTTGAAATATGCATCAAGCGTCCGAAAGGAGTAAAAAAATACCCGGATAACCTGATACAAGCATACTTCAAAGAAAACCAAAAAAAGCAAAACAGTAAAATCAAAAGGATTACCATCAAAGGAACAAATGAAGCAGGGCAATTTGAAATTGATACCGATCTAATGAAAATGAAACATTATTTATCGGTAAAAGGGTTGGCCGTAACAAACGAAGTAGACAGCTACGACTTTTTCAGACGTGCACAAGAGTTTATTGATGAAACAAGGAGCAAATAATGAGCAAAATAATTTTTGTTCCCATTCGGGATTATTTTCAATCCAGAAAACGAATATGGCTTAAACTGATATTTCCCTTCTCAGTTGGAATAATTTCTTTGATTGCGGCCCTATTATTTGATTTTGGCAATGCAGATGATGTAAATAATATTTTCACCGAGTTTATCAGCGTACAAATCAATATAGTAGCCATATTGATCTCATTTTCCGTTGCAATCATAACAATATTGGTATCGGCGGACAACAAAAGCATCGAACAATTAAAAGATACTCCGTCAACAACTTGTAAAACGATAAACGGTAAAACGCTATCTCTATTTCAAGTTTTGCTCTCAAATATATCGTATAATGCTGTTGTTGAAATAGTATATTTAATTATGTTGATAGGTATCGTTTTGATAAAAAGCATAATTACAATATGCATATTAAAGTATGTCGTTGCTGTTTGTATTTTTATAATTCTGCACATTTTGTTAGTGTTACTGGAATCGGTTGCACAGATGTACTTGACTTTTTGGAATAAGAAGGAATAAATTGGTGATGCATAATGTCCGAAAAACTAAATCTTACACCCGAACAGTTAGCCGAAGTCAAAGCGCTTTTTCAGCAAAATGATTTTACGTCAAATATGGCTGTAGAGCGGGAATACAAGTTTACCGGTGAGAAGGCAAAAGTGTTTGCTCGCTCGAAAAAGATTTTCGGTGAATATTGGCTTGGCAATCTCCGAAAACTCGGCGTCAAACGGAAAATGAAAAACTTTTCAAAGGACTATCCGGTAAACTTTTTGGAGAATGCCGACGCGGACTATTTTTCCGAAGAGATTTCAAAAATCTATACAAACCCCGAAATGCTGAACGAGTACATAGATCGATTTTTTGAGATGTACGGCGAGCCTGTTATGCTCGGACTTGATACCTATGCGAAATCGGTAGGCAAAGAGGTTGACGATCTTACCGATGACGAGATACATACGGTTGTTGAAAAAATTGCCGGAGTAATTGACGAGACGCTGATTGAAACGGTTATGCAGGGACAGCAGGTTTCGGAAATTTTCGGCATCTCAAAAAAGATTCCGCAGCACGAGGATTTTTCGGAACAGTTGAACCAAGATAAAATTAACTTCTACAACAAGTGGACTCATTGCAAAACCAAGCTCGGAGCTCCTCTCCTTTTCAGCGAGTTATCGGAGGATGAAACCACAAACATTGAGGGGGTAAAAAACTTTTTCGCAAATAATCCTGCTGAAGAACAGCGGTATATTTTCCTGCGTGATGAGTTTGCAAAAACCCTAAACAGCACCGATAAAGAGATATATTATCTTTCGGAAAAAGGACTTACTCAAAAAGAAATTGCCGATCGGCTCGGTTACAAAACCCACAGCGCGGTCAGCAAGCGGATGAAAATAATGAATAAGGATTTTAAAAAATTCATAGGCTTTGAAAACTGAATAAGTAAAAATCTACGGCGGTGTTCCCCCAAAAGGAGCACCGCCGTTTTTTATATCCGAAAATATTTTTAAAAAGCCTAAAAAATTTTTTCAAAACTCAGGAACATTTTTCGTTTTTCGCTTTGTACTGTATATGGATAGAAAGAAAAATATTTTAACCGGGAGGAAATCAAATTGAACGAAACCAGACAAAGCACAGAAAAAAGATTTTCGGAAGCCGCTTCCGAAAACAAGAAGAAACGCGGAAGACCTACCGTTTACAAGCGTGACCACATGGAAGGCATAGGCAGAGATTTAGAAATATTTGACGGGCGCACGCACAGAACTCATGTCAACCAATACTACCGTGCCGCTGTATTCGGAATTTTAGAGGAACACAAAGAAATACCCTATCTTGAAGAGATTTTTAAGATAGGTCAGTGCTTATGTATTCAAAAGGATGAAATTATAGAGCAGCTCGGACGAATGTATGCACAGGATGGATATAGCGAAGAAACCATCGTGGAGGCGGCAATGCTGGCAGCAAGATTTTATCACAACGGCAACACCGTGAAAGAAATAGCGGCATATTTACGGCGCGTCAGAAAAGCAAAAAGCTGGGATGTTTAATGTATTTCGGAAGCCGCTTCCGAAAAGGAATAATATCGGATCGGCTGAAAAGTCGTTCTTTTATTATACAAAATTTCAGAAAAGAGGTAATGCCTATGAGGGTATCAAAAAGCAAAACTACCATTAAAGATTAAGGTGTCTCACACCTTAGCAAGCAGGGACTTTGTGTGCCACGAAAGTCCCAATCACAGCCGAAATCGGCTGACTCTTTGGGGTGCAGCCCCAATCCCCCGTAAGAAAGGAGCTGATACTGTACGGGAAAAGATATACGAATATCCGTAAGAGTTACGGATAAAGAAAAGCAAAAAATCAAGGCAAATGCAAAAAAGTGCGGGATATCCACAACCGAGTATGTAAGACAAAGAGCATTAGGCTACGAACCGAAAGCGGTTCCGCCGGATGCTATTTTTGTTTTGCTTGAAAAAGTCGGCCGATTGGAGGATAAATCCACTTCTTCAAAACTGAATAACCAAATTTACAATCTACTAAAAGAAATATCTGAAACTTTGCTGTTGCCAAGAAAGGAGCGTGATGAAATATGGCTGTCACCGGATTCTGGCCGGTCTACGGAAACTTAAAGGCTACGCTTGACTACGCCGATAACCCCAATAAAACCACACCGAAAGAATATCTTGACAAGGATTTATATTCCGCCTTACGCTACGCAGAAAACGATAATAAAACGGACAGGCAGGTTTTTGTCGGCGGTATCAACTGCTCAAAGCAAAACGCCTATGCCGAGATGATAGCCGTACAGCGGCGGTTTGGTATGAAAGGTAAGGTTGTTGCCTATCACGGAATACAGAGCTTTAAGACGGACGAAGTCACACCGGAGCAGGCGTTTGAAATCGGCAAGGAAACCGCAAGGCGTATGTGGGGAGATAAATACCAAGTGCTTGTGACTGTCCACTTGAACACGGACAACCTGCATTGTCACTTCGTCGTAAACCCCTGTTCATTCAAGGACGGCTCAAAATTCAAGAATAAAATCGGTGATCATTTGGAGCTGCGAAAGGTATCAGATGAGGTTTGCCGAGAGCACGGTTTATCTGTTCTCCAAAACAGTAACTTTTACAGTAAAGGGCAAAAGAAGGAATATTGGGCGCACAGAAACGGGCAGATGACGCACCGTGATATGTTGAAAAAGGATATTGACTATTGCTTGCAGTATTCATCGAACGGCTCGGAATTTGAACGGCAGTTATGGGGACTCGGCTACGCTATTGACTGGCAGCGGTTATCTATTAAGCATAAAGGTTGGGACCGAGCCGTGCGGCTTAAAAGCATCGGGATTACGGAAACAACCCTTGAGGAGTGCCTTTCTAAAAACAAAGGCAAATATTACTTCTATGACGAATGGAACACTCATTTACCGTATAAGGCAAAGCAAGCACCCATTATCAGACTAATGAACCAACTTGATTTTACCGTAGACCACGCCAAAGATCCTTCGAAGGTACTTGTCAGCGCGGTATTTTATATCATCCTATCATTGTTTGAAATAGCAAGGACAGTAAAAGATTTTGTTATTGCAGATATTGAATTGCGGCACGAGGTACGCAATGTAAAGAAGTATGTCAGCGAATACCGCTTTTTGCAAGCTGAAAAGCTCAATACAATGACGGATATCAAAAATTATATTGACACAACTAAAGCGGAAATAAACAAATTCGAACGCAGCCGCGCCCTTACCGATAACAAGCGTCGTCGAGCAAAAACACCGGAAGAAAAACAACGGTACAAGGATGAGCGCAAGGCCATAACCGAGCGCATTACGCCGTTACGCCAGAAGCTTAAACAGGCGGAGCAGATTTATAATAAGTCGCCCCGCCTTATTGATTTACTTGACAGGGAATATCAAATTGAAAGAAAAACTTATGAAAGGACGAAATAGTATATTGTTTACCGGCTTATATATTCGCGGACCTTAACGGGCAATTAACACCCACAAACAAATTCTTTGAAAGGCAGTAATTATGAAACAAACAAACTACGCTGCCGTTTCAATCATATTTTTATATACACAATTTTCTACAACAGAAACGGCAGACAAAAAAATTAAATTTTGGAGGAAAAAACTTATGAAAGAAACAAAAATGTCTGCCGAAAAGGTAGTAAAAGAACCTAAACCGAAGCTTATGAACATTAAGCTTGAAAAGCTTAACCCATTTGAGGATCACCCCTACAAGGTGCTTGATGATGAGTCAATGACGGAGCTTGTTGAAAGCATAAAAGAATGCGGACTGCTAAATCGCATTATCGTCCGTCCGCTTGAGGATAAACAGGACGAATACGAAATTATATCCGGACACCGCAGAGTACACGTCGCCAAGCTTCTTAAAATGAAAGAGGTTCCGGCAGTTGTTCATTTTATCGACCGTGACCAAGCCACGATTTTAATGGTTGATTCAAACTGTCAGCGTGAAAACCTATCTCTTATGGAAAAGGCGCGGTCATATAGAATGAAAGCGAACGCCTTATCCCATCGGGGCAAAACTCTGGGACAGAATGTCCCGAAGTTAGATGATAATAGGACAACGGCAAAAATCGGCGCCGAAAGCGGAGATAACTATAAAACCGTTCAGCGCCTAATTCGTTTGACCTATCTCATACCCGAACTTCAAGAGTTTGTGGATAACGGCAAAATGAAAATGCTGCCTGCTTACGAATTGTCTTTCCTAAATGAAGAAGCACAAAGAGATGTCATTGACCGCATTGATGAAACGGAAAGCTTTCCATCCCACGCACAAGCTCGCCGTATGCGCGCCGCTTTTGAAGAAGGCAAGCTTGACTATGATACCGTAACCGGAATTATGGCTGAGGTTAAACCCAATCAGGTTGAAAAGCTGAAAATTCCGATGGATGACATTCGCAAATATTTCCCGAGGGAATACACACCCGTTCAGATGGTTGAGTGCATTACGAAAATGCTTGAAAATAATCAAAGAAAGGAGAAACACCGTACCGAAGACTTATATAGATAACGCATATTTGCGGGAATAGCAGCAAATGGATAAAATTAAGGCAACAGAAATAGCTGTTGAAAAGTATGACTTTATGACAGCAAGCGAAATCAGTATATATCTCGGTATCGGACGTTCGCAGGCATATGAGATAATCCGAAAAATCAACGAAAAATTGTCTTCGGAGGGATTCCTGACTTTTAGCGGCAAAATTCCGAGAAAATCACTGCTTGAGCAGCTGCCATGAGAAAGGATGATAAAATGGACGGAAATATTGAAAATCTTGTGACGGGGTCTGTAAAGAAAGAGCCGGGCGACTCTGGGAAATGGCGTGTTGAATATCGAATAAAAGGCGGAAAGGAGAACGGCAGCGATTTCAAATCATTAAAGCGAGGCTTTTTAACCAAACGGGATGCTACGGCTTATCTTGACGGATTGAAAGTTACTTGGCAAGAAAAAATATTGCGGCGTTCAGATCCGAAGCACTATATGACATTTGAAGAACTGTTTGAAATGTATAAGACAACTATGGATGTAGCAACAAAGCTATCAACTCAAGACAGCAGAAATAATATGGTATATACTCATATTCTGCCGTTCTTCGGCAAGATGAAGCTTGCGGATATTACACAGGTAAAAATAGAGGAATGGAGAGGGACGTTTTTTAAAGACGGAAAATGCATTTATAAAGATTCCTATATTCATGCCATCCGCTCCAGACTTTGTGCTGTGCTGAATTTTGCAACAGAAAGGCATCTTATGGATTTTAATCCGGCGAAGCATGTGAAAATGGGCGTAAAGGAGGCTCCCGAACGTCCCGTTTGGACCGTAGAGCAATACAAGAGATTTCATAATGAGATATCGCCTAATACCCCCGAATATATCGCATTCGATGTTTTCTTTTGGTGTGGACTCAGGCTCGGTGAATTGCTGGCATTAACCGTTTCCGACATCGACCTTGAAAAACGCTATATTCGTATCAACAAAAATATTTACGAAAGGCACGGCAAACGGATTGTAACCACTCCAAAGACAGCAAAAAGTATTCGGAATGTCAGCATATCCGAAACTCTTTGCAATGAATTAAGAGAGTATATCTCAAAACTTCCCGACTCAAAACCGGATACCACGCTGTTTTCTACAAGTAAGACATCGCTTCATCGTAAGCTCAAAGCCGGTATTGAAAAAGCAGGAGTGCCACGAATAACAATTCACTGCTTTCGGCATTCTCATATCACTTATCTGGTTAATAAAGGTTGGTCCGCACCTGTGGTTGCCGCCCGAGTGGGACATGAGAGCATTTATATTACGACACACTATATGCACGCATACTCAGAGATGGAGGATGCAATGTGCGAAATGATGGATAAAGATATGGCATAGTTATGTGAAAGCACCCTGCGGGACAGAGTCCCGCAGGGTGCTTTAGTCTTGTCGTCATTCGGTCGTCATATAGATCTGTTTTTTCTGTGAAAAGCCCGTATTTACGGCACTTTCTGAGTTATGCAATCATTCCCACTCAATCGTAGCGATAGGTTTCGGGGAGATGTCATAGAGGACACGGTTTACGCCGGGGACTTCCTCAAGAATTCTGTCACGGATTTTGAAAAGGATATCGTAGGGGATTTCCTCAACTGTAGCCGACATAGCGTCAACTGTGTTAACTGCACGGAGAATTACGGGCCAATCCCAAAGTCTCTTGCCGTCCTTAACGCCTGTTGATTTGAAATCCGGAACAACCGTGAAATACTGCCAAACCTTACCCTGGAAGCCTGCTTTTTCGAACTCCTCACGAAGAATAGCGTCCGACTCACGGACAGCCTCAAGTCTGTCTCTTGTGATAGCACCTGTGCAGCGAACACCGAGACCGGGGCCGGGGAACGGCTGACGCTCAACCATTGTTTCGGGGAGACCGAGAGCCTTGCCGACAACTCTGACTTCATCCTTAAAGAGAAGCTTAACGGGCTCAACAAGCTCGAATTTGAGATCCTCGGGGAGACCGCCGACGTTGTGATGTGCCTTTACTCCGTCGCTTTCAAGTATGTCGGGATAAATCGTGCCCTGTGCAAGGAAGTCAACGCCGTCGAGCTTTCTTGCCTCTTCAACGAAAACATTTATAAACTCGTTGCCGATAATTTTTCTCTTTGCTTCGGGGTCCTCAACGCCTGCAAGTTTATCGAGGAAACGGTCGATAGCATCAACATAAACGAGGTTTGCGTCCATCTCGTCCTTAAATACTCTGACAACCTCTTCGGGCTCGCCCTTACGGAGAAGTCCGTGGTTTACGTGTACGCAAACGAGCTGCTTGCCGATAGCCTTTACAAGAAGTGCGGCTACAACCGATGAGTCAACACCGCCCGAAAGAGCCAAAAGCACCTTTTTGTCGCCAACCTGAGCACGAATCTCTGCGATTTGCTCGGCGATAAATTTATCTGCTAATTCTTTTGTTGTAATTCGAGTCATTGACTCGGGACGTATATTAGTGTTCATAAAAGCCTCCGTTTTATATTATTCGTATTCAACCGTAGCAGGGGGCTTTGAGGTTATATCATAAACCACCCTATTGATACCCTTTACTTCGTTGGTAATTCTGTTAGATACCCTCGCAAGCAGCTCATAGGGAATTCTTGCCCAATCGGCTGTCATAAAGTCGTCTGTCGTAACGGCTCTTAAAATTACCAGCTGCTCATACGTTCTGTGATCGCCCATAACTCCGACGGACTTAACGCCGGGGAGCACGGCAAAGAACTGTGCGAGATTGCTCTCATATTCGGAATTAGCCATTTCCTCACGGAAAATAGCATCCGCCTGCTGCAAAATTTCAACCTTTTCGGCTGTGATTTCGCCGATTATTCTGACGCCGAGACCGGGACCGGGGAAGGGCTGACGCCAAACGAGCTCATGCGGAATACCGAGCTTCTCGCCGACACGCCTTACCTCATCCTTGAAAAGACTTGAAAGCGGCTCGATAATGTCCAAAAACTCAATGTCGTCGGGCATTTTAACCTTGTTATGATGCGTCTTTATCTTATCGGCATTACCCTTGCCTGATTCGATACAGTCGGGATATATAGTACCCTGTGCGAAATAGCCTTTTTCATCCTGCTTACGGATTTCCTCCCAAAATACCTTGTAGAACTCCGTGCCGATGATTTTACGCTTCTCCTCGGGGTCTGTAACGCCCTTGAGAGCCTCCAAAAAATGCTCTTGGCAATTTACTCGGATAAATTTCATATCGAACAGCGATGTAAAGGTTTTTTCTACGAAATCGCCCTCATCCTTACGCATAAGACCTTGATCGACAAATACGCAGGTGAGCTGATCGCCGACGGCACGGCTCAAAAGTCCTGCCGCAACCGAGGAGTCAACTCCGCCCGAAAGACCGAGTATAACTCGCTTGTCGCCGATTTTTTCACGCAATTCGCTGACTGTTTTTTCTATGAAATTGTCCATTACCCAATCGCCTGAGCATTTGCAGACGAGATAGAGGAAGTTGTGGAGCATTTTAAGTCCGTACTCGCTGTGAGTAACCTCGGGATGAAACTGCACGGCGTAAATTCCCTTTTCGGGATACTGCATTGCCGCACAGGGACAATCCTTTGAGCAGCCGACAACCTCAAAATGTTCGGGGGGCTGCGCTATATAGTCGGTGTGGCTCATCCAAACAACGCTTTTTTCGGGTATGCCCTTGAAAAGCATACTGTCCTTAACCGTAACCTCTATTTTGCCGTATTCCGAAACGGGCGCAGTTTTAACAACGCCGTCGCACATCCACGCAATAAGCTGACATCCGTAGCAAATACCGAGAACGGGAATGCCAAGCTCCAATATTTCCTTTGTGTAGTGCGGAGATTTCATATCGTAAACGCTGTTCGGTCCGCCTGTGAAAATAATACCCTTGTAATTGTTAGCCTTGATGACCTCAATCGGGGTCGTATAGGGGAGTATTTCAGCGTAAACATTGTTATCACGGACTCTGCGTGCAATCAGCTGATTATACTGACCGCCGAAGTCCAAAACAAGAATTTTCTCCATATATCTTTGCACCTGATTATCTGTAGATTATAGCCTCACGCTCGGGGCCGTTTGATACCATATCGATTTTATGACCGAGCTGTTTTTCGATAAACTCAACATAAGCCTTTGCCTCGTCGGGAAGCTCGTCATAGTTCTTAATGCCTCTTATGTCGCTGTGCCAGCCCTTGAGAGTTGTGAAAACGGGCTTGCATTTTTTAAGCACGGCGGTTGTGGGGAAGTCGTTGATGATTTCGCCGTCAACCTCGTAAGCTGTACAAACCTTGATTTCTTCGAGATATGAAAGGCAGTCGATAGCCGTCATAACAACCTTTGTTGCGCCCTGACATTCAATGCCGTAGCGAGTAGCAACGCAGTCAAACCAGCCGACTCTTCTCGGTCTGCCCGTTGTAGCACCGAATTCGCCCTTGTCGCCGCCGTGGATACGAAGCTCCTGCGCCTCGTCCTCGTCCAAAATTTCAGAAACGAATTCGCCTGCGCCGACAGCGGAAGAATAAGCCTTAGTAACCGTGATAACCTCTTTAATCATATGAGGCGGAATACCTGCGCCTACCGCACCGTAGCCTGCAAGAGTAGAGGACGAAGTAACCATCGGATAGATACCGAAATCGGGGTCTTTAAGAGTACCGAGCTGACCCTCAAGGAGAATTTCCTTGCCGTCCTTGATAGCCTGCTGAAGATAAGCGTGAGTGTCGCAAACATAGGGTGCGATTTTCTCCTTATACTCCATACAGGTATTGTAAAGCTCCTCCTCGTCGAGCAATGGCTTGTGATAAACGTGCTCAAGAGTGAGGTTTTTCAATGTGCATATGTTTTTAAGCTTTGCTCTGAGAGTTTCCTCGTCGAAAAGCTCGTTCAACTGAATACCGATTTTAGCGTACTTGTCCGAGAAGAAGGGAGCAATACCGCTTTTTGTAGAGCCGAAAGCGTTTTTGCCGAGACGTTCCTCCTCGTATGTGTCCAAAAGAATGTGATAGGGCATCAAAATCTGCACTCTGTCCGAAACAAGAAGCTTCGGATTAAGACCTGCCTTGCGTACATCCTCAAGCTCGCTCAAAAACTTGTTGATATCAAGCGCAACGCCGTTTCCGATAATGCAGGTAGTGTGGTCATAGCACACACCGCTGGGCATTAAGTGGAACGCAAAACGTCCCTTATCGTTGATAATGGTGTGTCCCGCATTTGCACCGCCCTGAAAACGAATGACAATGTCCGCCTTTTCGGCAAACATATCGGTAATTTTACCCTTGCCCTCATCGCCCCAGTTAGCGCCGACAATTGCTTTTACCATTGTTGTTTCCTCCTTAAAGGTTTCATATTTTTAGTTCAAACCATACGTAAATATTATATAATACTATGCCCGTTATGTCAACGAAAAGCGAAGCGGACGGGCAATAAAAAACAAGGCTGACAAAAATTTTCAGCCTTGCGTGTGTTTTTTATAAATCATATCGGCAAAAATGATACGATAATGCCCGAAAGCACCGAGCAAGCGTACATAATCGCAACGATTTTTACATTCTCTTTTACATTTTTATTTTCACGGAAAATTACAATAAGTCCTGCACCCGCACCCATACAAAGTCCCGATATGACCGAGGCAAAGCTGATAGCACCCTTTAGGTAAAGCTCTGTGAGAACAATCGAAGAAGCGCAGTTGGGGATAATGCCGATTATAGCCGACAAAAACGGCTGAAAAACCGTGTCGGAGAGCAAAAGTTTTGAAATTCTGTCAATGCCCAAAAGCGAAATCACAAGGTTTAGGACAAAAACGGTCAGGACAAGGAAGCCGAAAATTTTTACCGTGTGATGAAGAGCAGGCTTTAATATTCCGCCGTGCTCGTCGTGGCAGCCGCAATGCTCGTCCCTGCACAGGTCCTCAACGTGCTTTTCGGGCTCGGGACGTTTCTTTTCGAGGAGCATAATTATATAGCCGAAAATTATTGCAATAACAACCTTGACGGCAATGAGCTTTAGTATTTCGCCCTTGCTTTCGGGGTGGGAGAGCATAATTATAACAGCCTCGTCCGAGGTGGAGAGAAACACCGCAACAAGCGTGCCGAGACCTATCAGGCCGCCCGAATAGAGATTTGCCGCAAAAACGGAAAATCCGCACTGCGGAACACAGCCGAGAAGTGCGCCGACAAGAGGGCCGAGCCTTCCCGAGCTTGCAAGAATTTTATCGGTCTTTTTAGAAGTGTGATGCTCAACCGCTTCAAGCAAAAGAAACGCAAAGAACAAAAACGGCAGCATTTTCAAGCAGTCAAGCGCCGTGTCAAGCGTAACATCCTTTAATATATCAAGCAAGTAAAATCAATCCTTTCTGCGACAGTCGCCGCAAACACCGTAAAGCACAGTCCTTTCGCCGTCAATGACAAAATCGTGCTCCTTTTCGATATGCTCCGACAGGCCGTTCAAAAAATCACATTCGGCGTGCAAGAGCTTTCCGCATTTAAGACATTTCAAATGATAATGCTTATGGCAATCGTCGGAACCCTCAAAATATTGATAGCAGGCGGACGCACCGTCGCCGAGCAGGTATTTCCTGATTATTCCGTCGTCGTGCAGCCTTTCAAGATGGCGGTAAACGGTCGTCCTGCCGATGTTACTGCCGCCCTGACGAAGCGAATAATAGACCTCCTCCGCCGTGAGGTGCTTATCTTTATTATTCCTCAAAAAATCGAGTATTTCCGTACTCTGCTTTGTTGTATATCCCATATTTCGCCTCCGAAATGAAATTGAAAACGAATTTCAATTTGTAATTATATATCCTTTACGGCTCTGTGTCAAGACAAAAAAATAAAGGCTCGAAGAACGAGCCTTTATAAACTTCCCAAAACGGATTAGTCCTGAGCGGGAGCTCCTACGGGGCAAACCTCTGCGCAGTTGCCGCATTCAATGCAAGTATCTGCATCGATTACGTACTTATCGCCGCCGTCAGAAATAGCTTCAACGGGGCATTCTGCAGCGCAAGCACCGCATGAAATGCAATCATCACTGATTTTGTATGCCATAATTCTTACCTCCCTTGTCATTTATTGATTTACATTGTAACACAATTTTGTGAAATTTCAAGAGGTATTTTGTGAATTTTATTCGATACCCTTGAGAGCCTCGATTTCTTTTTTGTCAAGTCTTATCTGAGCGTCCTTGATAAGCTTGACGCTGTGGCGTTCAACGAGCACGGGTGCGGCGTCGCTTCTCCTGTCAAGACGAACCTTGAGCATACCTGTAATAAGGTTGTTTTCGATTACCGTGCCTCTGCCCTCGACAGTCTCAACAATAGCTCCGACCTTCGGGGTGTGGCGTAAAAGGTGCTCATATGTGTCCTGCTCATATTTAAGACAGCACATAAGTCTGCCGCAGGTGCCGCTGATTTTAACGGGGTTTAATGACATACCCTGTTCCTTTGCCATCTTAATCGAAACGGGCTGAAATTCGCCGAGGAAAGTGTTACAGCAGAAGGGTCTGCCGCATATTCCGAAGCCGCCGAGCTTCTTTGCACCGTCTCTGACGCCGATTTGCCTCAATTCAATTCTTGTTCTGAAAACGCCTGCAAGGTCCTTTACAAGCTCACGGAAGTCAACTCTGCCGTCTGCGGTAAAATAGAAAAGAATTTTGCTTGAGTCAAAGGTGTATTCGACGTCCACAAGCTTCATATCAAGTCCGTGACGGGCAATTTTTTCCTCGCAGATTTGGAAAGCCTTTTTTTCCTTTTCCTTATTCTGTTCAACTGTCGCCAAATCCTCTTTTGTTGCGTGTCTGATAACAGGCTTCAAGGGGGCTACGATGCTTTCGTCGGGAACATCGCTGTTTTCCGTTGCAACCTCGCCGCATTCAAGACCTCTGGCGGTTTCGACTATCGCCTTATCTCCTTTTTGAAAGGTCATACCGTTCGGACCGAAGTAGTAAACCTTTCCTACGTCCTTAAATTTTATACCGACTATCTCTGCCATATATTTCTCCTTTATTTGCCTACCGCCGAGCGTAAGCGTTCGCTCATTGCGGTTATGAGTAAATTATAATTTGCGTTTTGTTTGAATAATCTGACAAGCTCGCCCGTAACCGCCGTCAGAGCGTAGAGTTTGCCTGCCGAGAGCTTTCCGCACAGGGCATTCGTTGCGTCGGAAAACTCCGAATTGTTTATGCCCGTCTGCTTAAAGATGAGCGCATCGGTAAATATCCTTGTGAGCACCGACAGCGTTTCAAGAAAGCTGTTTTTGTCGCCTGCAAGGGGAGAGAGCTCCTTCAAAAGCTCCAATTCCGTGTCGGCACAGACAGCGACCGCAATAGCCTTTGCAAGCTCAACGCATTTTTCGGAATAAACCTCATCCGCCTGCGAAAGACTTATCAGCGACGCTCTTGAAATTATCGTGTCGAGCATTGCGCTCTTTGAGGTGCAGGTTAATATGAAATAATCGAAATGCGGCGGCTCTTCAAGAATTTTGAGCAACGCATTCTCCGAGGAGTCGTTCATATTCTGCGCCTCGGTTATTATATAAACCTTTTTGTCGGAGTCATTCGGTATAACAAAGGCGTCCTGCTTTATCTGTCTTGAAAGCTCGACCTTAAAGGTATAATTCTCTTTTTCCTCGCCGTATTGCTTAATATCGGGATTTGCGTTCGCTCTGCATTTTACACAGGCAGGGCAAATACCGCAGGGCTTTTCGTCCTCGCCCTTGCAGACAAGCATATTCGCAAGAAAACGGGCGAATTTTACCCTTTCGTCAAGCGTTCCGCCCTCGACAAGAAAGGTCTGCGGAAACGTGTCGTTCTTCGCATATGACCGCAGAGCGTCACTCTCACGGCGGTTTAGATTAAAATCATCTATTCTCATAAAATCAAAATCTTTCGTTAAAAATTCTGCGAAAGCGCTATCATAATCGGCATTGTGATAATCGAGATAAAGCTCACGATTGCAACCGTTTGCGATGCCGCACCGTTATCCCTGCCGTACTTTGTGGAAAACATTACCGTATTGTTGGCAGTCGGTGCAGAGGCTGAAAGAATAAGAGCCGTAAGCAGTGTGCCCGAGATGCCCATAAGTCTGAATATACCGAAGCAAATAAGCGGCATCACTATCAATTTTAACAACGCCACAAGATATGCTTCACGGCGGAAGAACATCTTTTTAAGGTCGGTATTTGAAAGATATGTGCCGAACATCAGCATTGCAAGCGGTGTGTTGAGGCTTGCTATGTATTCGACGGGTGCGAGTATTACGTCGGGGAGGCGAAGCTCCAAAAGATAGATCGGAAGTCCGATTATGACCGAGATAATACCGGGGTTAAATATAAGTGATTTCAAGCTTATCGGCGACTTTCCGTTTTCGCTCTTTTTCATAAGATAAACGCCGTGCGTAAACGAAAAAATGTTGAACGGGATAAGCACGCCCGAGCAGAAGAACACGCCCTCGTTGCCGAGAACAGCCGCCGCAAGCGGAAGCACCATATAGCCGACGTTGCCGTAAACGCAGGCAAATTTATATACCCTTATCGAGTCCTCAACGCCGTGTCTGAAAAACGGCAGAGAGATTATAATCGCAATAACGTGGAAAATCGTACCGCATAAGAAAGACATAAGAAGATTGTGCCAATTTTCGTCTGTCAGCTCCATCGCCGTGAACGAGGTTATGATTATCGCAGGGGCAACTATATAGAAAAGCAGGTCGTTTGTAAGCCTTGAAGCCTTTTCGGTAAAAAGCTTCGTTCTGTCGCAGATAAAGCCGACGGCAACAATTATATAGAGAATTGCCACCTGCTTTGCCGCAACCGCAACATTTTGTAAAAACATATTTGTACCTGCCGTCAGTTGTTAAGGAAATCTTCGTCAACAGTATCCTTTGACGGCTTTTCGGCGTTATCTGCGAGCAAGTCATCCTCGCTTGCGCTTCTGCCCGATTTTGAGCAAGCGGCAACGTAGATAATTGCGAAAATACCAAAGGTCAAATCGGTAAGAGAGAACGGGAAGCCCGTCGGAAGCGTAGCTGAAAGTCCGCAAACGGTAACGGCAAGTCTCGATATTGCAATTACAAGCGCAAACATTGCCGCAATCAGACCGTAGCGCATAGCCTTACGCATTTCGTACTTTTGGCAAACCTGAGAGCTTATTCTTGCAAATGACATAAAGAAAAGCATCATAAATATAAGCATACCCAATTCGAGCATAAGGTCAGCCAATACCGTAAAGCTGATTTTTGTCATAAATCTGTAAACCGTCTTGAACATTGCCCAGAAAAGGGGAGTCAAGGCGAGGAATTTGTAGTCTGAAAAATTGCCCTTGCCGTCATTGTAATAGAGGGCAAAGAGTATGAAATAAATAGAAGCACACAAGCCGAAAAGAGCTTCAAAGAATAACGCAAACATACCGTTTGAGAACAGATATGCAATTACGTTTGAGCCTGCGCCGTAGCTTGTAACGGATTTTATAAACGAGCCGAGGCAAATGCCTGTGTCATACGCAAGCCCGAGCGCAAGGAGTGCCGAGCCGATTAAAAGCGATTTCGATTTGCCTCTCACGGACTTTGAAGCCGTGACTCTGTTTGTGAGCGTAACAAGTATAAATAATGCCAACGCAAAGACAACTGCGAGAGCGTAAAAGATATAAACGCTTGCGTTTATTCTTGCGAAAAATCCGCTTGAATCTCTCTCGTTAAGACATACAAGCTGATAAATTCTTATCGGTGTCAAGCAAGCGAGTGCAACGCCGAGAACAGCGTATATCGCCTTAAAGCTAATGTTCTTTTTTGATGATTTTGAACTCATTTTTAAGCCTCTTTCGTAATTATCTTTCTTCGCTGGGTATGTATTCGTTTTGAACCTTATGATTATCTGTTCTCTCCGCAAGCGGAACGAAGCCTCTCGGCAGAGAAACGCTCTTATATGCAGGTCGCATTATCTTTCCGCCCGAATAGATTTCCTCCATTCTGTGAGCACACCAGCCGGCAGACCTTGAAGCCATAAATATCGGCGTGAAAAGCTCCTCGGGAATGTTGAGCATTGAATATATAAGACCCGAATACAAATCGACATTTGCACATATTTTTTTCTTAATGCCTTTGTATTTGCAGAAAAGCTCGGGTGTGAGTCTCTCAATCGTGTCGAGTATATGGAAATCTTCCTCATATCCGAACTCTGCGGAATATTTAGCCGCATCCTGCTTTAAGAGCCTTGCTCTCGGGTCGGAAAGGGTGTAAACTGCGTGTCCCATACCGTAGATAAGCCCCGAGCCGTCGCCTGCTTCTTTTTTGATGATTTTTGCAAGATAATCCGCAATTTGACCTTCGTCTGCGGTGTTTTTGACATTTTCCTTAATATCCTCAAGCATCTTGTGAACACGAATGTTTGCGCCGCCGTGCTTAGGACCTTTAAGCGAGCCGATACCTGCCGCAATGGCGGAATAGGTGTCCGTACCCGTCGAGGTTATGCAGCGTGTCGTAAATGCCGAGTTGTTACCGCCGCCGTGGTCAGCGTGAATTATCATACAAGTATCAAGAAGCTTTGCTTCGGCGTCCGAAAACTTTCTGTCCGAACGGATAGAGCCTAAAATCGACTCCGCCATAGTGTAGTCGAGCTTGTTTTGATGAATGTACATACTCTTGTGGTCGAACGCTCTGCGCTTTGCCTGATATGCGTAAGACATAAGCATAGGGATTTGAGCAATGAGCTGAATTGACTGACGAAGCACATTTTCAAGCGAGGTGTCGTCGGGATTTTCGTCAAAGGTGTAAAGACCGAGAACGGAGCTTGCGACCTTGTTCATAATATCCCTTGACGGAGCTTTCATAATAATATCTTCGATAAATTCGTCGGGCAGCTCTCTTGCCTGAGCGAGAACGGAAGTGAAAGCGTCAAGCTGTTCCTTTGTCGGCAAATCGCCGAAAAGCAGAAGCCAAACGACCTCTTCAAAGCCGAAGCGGTTTTCCTGCTTGCAGTTTTTGACAATATCGCTCATATTTATTCCACGGTAAAAAAGTCTGCCCTCTCTCGGCACTCTTTCGCCGTCGTCTATGTAGTAGCCCTCAACCGAGCAGATTTTCGTAAGACCAGCCATAACGCCGGTGCCGTCGGAATTCCTCAAGCCCTTTTTGACGTCAAATCTTTTATAATCTTCAGGCTGTATGCTGTTATTTTTTAGCAATTCATCGCATAAACTGTGAATGGTACTGTCGGAGATAGATGAGATAAATTCGGACATTTCCGAGCCTCCTTGTTGATTAAATATATATCAAGACACAATTATTCATTTTAATTGATATTATATTGTATATCAAAACAGCCGTAAAGTCAACGAAAACCAAAGAATTATAAACGGAGGGAATTAAATGAAAAAACCTGTGATTTTTGTACTTGTGTTACTGCTTGCAATGATAGTTGTTCCTGTGGCGGCGCTCGATTTGTCGGAATTTTCGACAAAGAACGTTAAGAACACCTTTTCAACGCCGATTTTTGAGAAAAACGGAGAGCCGAACGCCGAAAATTCGGACACGGTAAAGGTTATGGCAAAGGCGGACGGAAATATTATGACCGCTTCCGTAACGGAATACCTTGTCGGCTGTGTTGCGAGTGAAATGCCTGCCACATATCACGAGGAGGCGTTGAAGGCGCAGGCGGTTGCGGCATATACAAACCTTGTAAGGCTTCGCAAAAATCCCGATTCCTCGCTCGGCGGTGCGGATATTTCGGACGACCCGAAAAAGCATCAGGGATATTTGAACGAGGAGCAGCAAAAGGAGAAATGGGGCGACAAATACGAGCGTTACCACGAAAAAATCTTATCTGCCGTAAGCGAGGTGGCAGGCGAGGCGGTAACGTATAATTCCGAGCCGATTGTGGCGGCATATTGTGCGATAAGCACGGGGAAAACCGAAAACGCCGCCGATATATGGGGAGGGGAGCTGCCTTATCTTGTGTCGGTTGTGTCCTCGGGGGATAAGCTCTCTCCCGATTACTCGTCAACCGTCGTTTTGAGCACGGAGCAGTTTCGTCAGGCTCTTTCACAGGAGAGCGATATACAGCTCGGCGACGACCCGTCCGCTTGGATAGGAAATATCGAAAGAACGGAAGCGGGGGCGGTAAAAAATATTACAATAGGCTCAAAAACGCTGACGGGAGCAAACGCACGAAAGTTGTTTTCCTTGAGAAGTCCTGCGTTTTCTGTGGAATACTCAAACGGTAATTTCACTTTTAATGTTTCGGGCTACGGTCATCTTATCGGAATGAGCCAGTACGGCGCTGATTATATGGCACGAAACGGCAGCGATTACAAGACGATTTTAACGCATTATTATACGGGAACGGAGATTAAAAAAATCCCTCTTGAATAAAACAAAAACGGAGACGCTCAATAAAATGAGTATCTCCGTAATTTTTATAATTCCTCAGATAATGCCTTTAAGGATTTTGCGACAAACGAGGCTTTAATATCGCTCTTTTCGTAAGAAGTCAAATCGGTAACGCCCGTGAGCACAAGCACCGAGGTTACGCCGTTGTCCATACCTATTGCAATGTCGGTTTCGAGCCTGTCGCCGATAAAGCAAAGCTCTTCTTTTTCACAGCCGAGCTTTTCCGTAAGATATTCGACCGTGTGAGCGTGCGGCTTGCCCATAACCTCGGGGTCTTTTCCCGTCGAAGCCTTGAACATAGCCATCATAGAGCCTGTGTCGGGCATAAATCCGTCTGCCGTCGGGCAATTGAAATCGGGGTGCGTGGCAATGTACCTTTTGCCCTCTGCGATAAACTTGCAGGCTTTTCTGATTTTCTCATAAGTGAGCGTTGTGTCAAAGCCCAAAACCACAATGTCGGGGTTTTCGTCAACAAGACAAATTCCTGCATTTTCAAAATCTGCCGTCAGTCTTTCGTTACCCAAAAGATAGACAGAAGCGTTCGGATAATTCTTTTTAAGGTGGGAAATTGTAACGTGCGAGGAAATTACAATTTTATCGTCCGTAACCTCGCATCCCATATTGTGAAGCTTAGCCTTGCAGACCTCGACGTTGTTTGACGAATTGTTTGTGAAAAAGCAGAAATCCTTTCCGACGCTTTTTACCCTTTCAAGAAAATCAAGCGAGCCGTCAATAAGGTTGCCGTCAAGATAAAACGTGCCGTCCATATCTATAATAAAATATTTGATTTTGTCAAACAAAGGGTTTTTGCTCATTTCTAAGTCCTCTCTTTTACCATTCAACCGTATATCTGTCCTCAAAGCATAAGCCTACCTTGCAGTTCATACCGAGAGCTGTCAGGTTAAGATACAACGGCATATTTACATAAAGCTCTGTAATATCGCCCGTGCTTTTATCGACGTTTGCAATCAAATATACGTTTTCGTATTCGCAGCGAATGTCGGATATTTCAACATATCCCGCAACTGCGTCGGTAATTTCCTTTTTAGTGATTATGGTGCTTACCGCACCTGTGCCCTTGCCGTTTACGGGGTCAACCTCGGGGAGCATATGCATTTCAATTTCAAAAAAATCGCCCTTGTCGGTGCATATTGCCGACTCAACCTCATTCGCATTAAGTCCGCATACTGCATTCGGCGGCGGAAAAGCACCTGCTATTTCTGCTTGTCCCGTAAAGGTTTTCGGCTCAAGGTTTTCCGTAAGGAATTTTCCCATAACAGCCTTGCCTATCCTTGAAAGAATGGGATTACTGCCCGTTTCAAGAACGTTGTTGTAGTTTGAAACCTTATTATATGTCCATGTAACGCTCTTTGCCTGCGTTTTGACCTTGTGATTTGCGGACTTATAATATTCGACAATTTCCTCTTTGGTTTGAGGCATTTTCGTCAAATCAATATGCGGTATATCGTTTTCGCCGCTCGGAACAACAGTGCCGTTCGGACTGCTCGGAGATGTCGAGGGAACAAGCGCAGGCGCAAATGCGTCCATACTCGGATTGGTGTAGGACGGGGTTTGATAATAGGTTGTGCCGTCCTTATATGCCATATAAAGCACAATATACGCTATTGCCACGCCCATAATTAAGCCGACGGCTTTTGCAAATATGCTCCATAAGGATCTGTCGGTTTCAACGCTTGCGGCAGTATTTGTTTTATTATTCATAATAACGCTCTTTTCATAAACTTATGCGTGTTTATTTGCGAACATTTTGTATTTTACCTTCTTTATACTTTAATGTCAATAAAATAACAATATATTTTGTTGAGCAAAGCAGGATAATATGATATACTTTTACGGTAGAAAAAATACGGGAGAAAATTATATGAAAAAATTTATTTCTTGGAATGTAAACGGAATAAGGGCGGTTATGAACAAGGACTTTATGACGGCGTTCAACAGCCTTGACGCAGATATATTTTGCTTGCAGGAGACAAAGGTTCAGTCGGGACAAATCGACTTTGCGCCCGAGGGCTATCATTGCTATTGGAATTATGCCGAAAAAAAGGGCTATTCGGGTACGGCGATATTTTCAAAGGACGAGCCTATCGGCGTAGAATACGGAATTAAGCAGCCGTTTTACGATAACGAGGGCAGGGTTATAACGCTTGAATTTGAAAAATTCTATTTTATAACCTGCTATACTCCGAACTCGCAGGACGGGCTTAAAAGGCTTGAATACCGTATGTCGTGGGAGAATAAATTCAGAGAATATGTGTTGGAGCTTGAAAAGAAAAAGCCTGTTGTTTTCTGCGGCGACTTGAATGTGGCGCATAAGGAAATAGACCTTAAAAATCCGAAAACGAACACGAAAAATCCCGGCTTTACACCCGAGGAAAGAGAAAAAATGACAACGATGCTTGATTGCGGATTTATCGACACATTCAGATATTTTTATCCCGATGCGGAGAACGAATACTCTTGGTGGTCATACCGTTTTCACGCAAGAGATAAGAACGTAGGGTGGCGTATCGACTATTTCATAGCTTCGAAAAAGCTCGAAAAAAATCTTGTCGGAGCTTCTATTCATCAGGAGATTTTCGGAAGCGACCATTGTCCCGTTGAGCTTCTTTTGGATATATAAAGATATATAAAACAGCAGGGGACAGCTATATTAAAAATTTCTAAAAAGGCGGTGATATTTTGAAAAATAAGCATAAGGGCATTTTACTTATGATAACGTCGGCATTCTCGTTTGCGCTTATGATGACCTTTGTGCATCTTGCAGGGGATTTGCCCACATTCCAAAAAGCATTTTTCAGAAACGCCGTCGCAATGCTGTTTGCACTCGCTGTTTTATTGAAAGACCCGAGTATGTTCAAAGCGCCAAAGCGGTCATATAAATACCTGTTTCTTCGCTCTGTTGCAGGAACGATAGGACTTGTATGCAACTTCTATGCGATAGACCGCCTTGTGCTTGCCGACGCTTCGATACTCAATAAAATGTCGCCGTTTTTTGCGATTATATTCAGTATTTTTGTGCTAAAGGAAAAGGCTACTCCGTTTCAGCTGGGAGCAATAACCACAGCGTTTTTGGGAAGTATGCTGATAGTCAAGCCCTCAATGGGTAATTCAGAGCTTTTCCCGTCGCTTATGGGTCTGTTGGGCGGAATAGGTGCGGGAGCCGCCTATGCCTTTGTCAGAAAAGCAAGCGAAACGGGGGCGAAAGGTCCGTTCATAGTTTTCTTCTTTTCGGCATTTTCGGTGGTCGTCCTGCTGCCGTTTTTCATTGCCGATTACGAGCCTATGAGCGTTAAGCAATGGATTTATCTCATCCTTGCCGGTGCCGGTGCGGCAGGCGGTCAGTTTACCATAACTGCGGCATACTCCTATGCGCCTGCAAGAGAAATATCGGTTTACGATTATTCGCAGATACTTTTTACCTCGGCTATCGGCTACTTCGTGTTCAATCAGGTGCCCGATTTGTTAAGCTTCGTCGGCTATGCCGTGATAATCCTCGCAGCCGTTTTAATGTTTGTATATAATAACCGTCATGAAAGAACGGCGGAATAAAAAATATTGTTAAATAAAATGAAAACAGCCACTCACATTGTATAAAATGAGTGGCTGTTTTTATGTGTGCTTTATCAGTTGATATTTTCGGCGTCCTTTTTCGCTTCAAGAGCCTTCTTTTTAGCTTCCTCTGCTCTTTTAACGGCTTCCTCGGCATCCTTTTTAGCCTTTTCGATTTCGAGCTGTATTTTAGCTTCCTTTTCGGCATCTTTTTGAGCTTTCTCGGCTTCTTTGCGAGCTTTTTCTTCGGCTTTTTCTGCTTCTTTCTGAGCCTTTTCGGCTTCCTTGCGAGCCTTTTCCAACTCTTTTTGCGCCGCCTTTTCGGCTTCTCTCTTTGCCTTTTCCTCAGCGTCCTTTTGAGCCTTTTCCGCCTTGAGCTGTTCCTTGAGAGCCTTCTCCTCGGCATCCTTCTTGTCCTTTTCGGCTTTCTCGGCTTCTCTCTTCGCTCTTTCCTCGGCGTCCTTCTTTTCCTTTTCAAGGCGTTCGGCTTCCTTGCGAGCCTTTTCCTCGGCATCCTTTTGAGCCTTGAGTGCCTTTTCGGCAGCCTCTTTTTGTGCTCTCTCGGCATCACGCTCCGCCTTTTCAGCCTCACGCTGAGCCTTTCTCGCCTTGTCCTCTGCCTCCTTGCGAGCCTTTTCACGCTCCTTAGACTGCTCATATTTAGCCTCACGCTCTTCACGCTCAACCTTGATTTCTTCCATATCAATATCGTCTGTTCCGCCGTCTCTCCAAGTGTGGATGATTTCGGGCGCTTCAAAGATTTCGTCAAGTCGCTTTATGAACGGAACAATCTCTCCGAAGTCAAGTGCTCTGTGGTCAAAGGCAATGCAAAGCGGCATAACCTGACGTATAGCGATTTCCTTTTCGCCGTTTTCGTTTACGATAACAACGGGCTTATCCTGAACAGCACCGAGAGCAATGGCGCAGACCTGCGGCGGTACAATTTCGAGCAAGCACGTTTCGCCTCTCTGCTGACGGTAGGTCGAGCCGATATTTGAAACGGTAATTGTGCCCTGTTCAATATCTCTCTTTGTAAGTCTGTCCTTTTCGGGGATAGCCTCATATTCCTTTTTAGCCCTGCCTGAAAGAGTTTTGACCTTGTGCTTACCCGTTTTTGAGCCGATAAGACGGTAGATAGTCTGCTTGATTTTTCCGTGCTTCAATGCCGTGAGGGTGTTGTCGAGCGAAACGTCGAACATAACCTCATTAAGATTTGTGTTTGCGACACGGCGGTTGACGTCCTTGATGTAGTCCGCCATCTGATTCAAATTCTTATTTTCAAAATTGTGGAGATTTATCGTCATCATTTCGCCGTTCGGAAGCACCATCGGCATTGAAATATTTATATCTTCAAATGTGTGAATTTCGCCCCTGACAAGCTTGCGGTCAAAGTCAATATGCGCATTCATGGCAGGGTCGGCTTTTAAGCCCTCTACTATGATTTTGAGCATAAGAGTATTGAGCGTTATCTTGTCCTCGGGAGCGCAGTTCTCGTTGAGCCTTTGATACTCAATCATAAACTCCGTTACGTCGGGCTCATAGTTATAGGTTACGTGCGGTATCGTCTCCCAGCTCTCCGCCGTCATATTTGCTACGATTTTACGCTGAATTCCGAAATGGGTCGTGCTTGTCTTTTTCATCTGCTGTCTTTTAGGCATATAAAAGCTCCTCTCCTAAAAAAATCAGCTTATTATAATACTTTGAAAGGAAGAAATAAACAGTTTTTTTGTAAATTTTATTGCTCAATCACAAGATTTTTGCAATTTACCGCCTTTACAAAGTGATTTTTCTTTTTTGAAGAGATAATTTTATTGTTTTTTATCGTGATATTCTCCGCACCTTTAAGAGAAATTCCCTGGTCGTGCTTTGCATCGAATGTGTTGCCCTCAACGGTTATGTTCCTGTGAACCTGATTTTTATTTTTGCCGTTTTCGGGTAAAACAGACAGGAAATGTGCATAACATTCTCCGAAGTAGTTGTTTCGGATAGTAACGTCTTTGCAAGGACCGCTTTCGTACCAGCTCTTTGCGTCGTCGGAGATGAGAATAGCCGCCATATTCGTATTGATAAATTTGTTGTTTTCTATTACGACTTTGCCCCTTGTGGTTACAAGTATGCCCCTTGTCGTAATTCTGTTTATCGTGTTTCCTGCATAGTAAAAATCGGGGCAGAGCGTAACGTCCTCAATAACCATTCCCTCTTTTGCACCGTCGGTCGAGTCAACGGTAATTTCAACCGTGTGCTCGCTTATGAGCCTTGAAGTGAGAATTTTCGCCTTGCCCATGCATTCTAAAGTAAAGCGGTCAACGTATTCAATATCGTCGCCGTCAAAGAACGGATTAAATGCGTGGGTTTGCGGATGCTTGAATTTGAGCGTGAGTGTGTTGCCGTCAATTTTTTTGATATACATATGAATACCGTGTACGTTTATTGCGTCGTCGCTCGCACCGCAGAAATTGCTGTTCGTAACGCTGACCTGACCCTTACACATACAAATTTGCATAAAATCGGCAATCGAGCAAAGAAACTTACCCGACTCGGGCTTCGGAGAGAAATCGACGTTGTCAACCGTTATGTTTTCGGTCTTTTGGCAGACGAGAGCGAGCGAACAGTTGTATCTCTGCGCCGAATTTTTCAATGTGAAATTTTTACAGGAATTTACGAAAATACCGACATTTTCACGCCTTAAATCAAAGAAATAATACTTGTCGCCTAACTTAAATCTCTTTGCGGAAAAATATTTTGCCTTGAATTTGTAAGGCTCAATTTCCTTAAAGGAGCGAGCTCCCGCAAACGGATGGAATGCCCTTTCCATATGATCGAGGTCATCTGCTCTAACAAGCGCAGGACTTGAATAGACAAGCTTGTTGTAAAACTTGTGCTTGTAATTCTTGCCGACAAAGTAAAATGTGCCGTTTTCGTTTGCATATTTGCAATTCTTATCAAGTTCGAAAACAACACTGCCGCCCTTTTTCTCCACAACCGTCATTTCGTGAAGCGGAGGGTTAACCGTGTCAAGCTCAATGCCGTCAATAGTGATGTTTTCGCAGTTTTCAAGCGCAATATTCGTGCAGTGACCGTCAACGGTAAACGTTGAGCCGTTACCCTGTATTGTAAGATTTTTTATGCCGTTAAGATACATTCCCACTTTGGATTTGTGCGGCTTTTCCTCCTCCTTTTCTGAAAACTCCTTGTCTCCGACGGTGTTGGTTATGTAAAGCGTTCTCGTTTTGCAGTTGTCGAGGTCGATGCGGTAAACGCCCTTTTCAAATACAAGTGTTTTTTCATCATCCGTTTTCGCCATCTCGGAAAATACCTTATCGAGCTTTTCCGCTACTTCCGAGTCGGGAAGAATTCCGAAATCCTTTGCGTAAAAAATCATATTTTGTTCTCCTTTTCCCCTCGTTGAAAGGATTAGCTGTTCATTAAACAACAGTATAACCTATTTTACTGTGCAAATCAAACATATATTTACTGAAAAATATGTAAAATATGTTTGATTGTAAAGCTTGTCCGTTTATGGTATAATATTAGCGTTACCGTCTTGTCGGGAAAGCAAGACAAAACGTAAGACACTATTATAGTATAGGGGGCCAATATTAAAAAATGGATTTGTCTCAGAAAGTAAAGGGAGCAGTAAGTGACGTTAAGACCTACTGGAAAGTCCCGAAATTAGGTCGCTATATGACCTACAAGGAAATTGCCGCTTACGCAGGCGGCGGTATCGGTGCGTATTTCATCATCACGCTCGGTACAACACTTCTTGTCACAACTCAGAACATGGTTGTCGGCGGAGCTATCGGCGTATCTCCTACGGATATGTACATACTCTATTTGATTTCAACCATTGCTAATATTCCTTTGACGGGTATCAGAGCGAATATTATCGACAACACAAGAGGTAAGGGCGGTAAGTACAGACCGTATATTCTTTCAATGGGTATTCCCACGGCGTTGATTTCAATAGCATACGTCTGGTTCCCGTACGAAGCTATGTACACCCTTTTCCCGAATATGCTTTTCGGAAAAGAAGCGGGCTACGTAATCAAGTGCGCAATGGTATTGCTGTTCAGCTTGCTGTTGCAGTTCTTTTTCAACTTCTTCAACGACGCATATACAAACCTTATCCACGTTCTTTCTCCGAACACTCAGGAGAGAACGGACGTGCTTGCAATCAAATCGGTTGTTTATTCACTTGCTCCGTCAATTGTTAATATCGTACTTCCGATTATTGCACAGGTTGTTTCAAACGACAACCTTTACGATATCAGAGTTTACAGATATTCTTATCCCGTATTCGCACTTATCGGTATCGCTCTTACAATTATCGTTTATGCAAATACCGAGGAGAAAATCGTACAGGCTAAAACACATACAATTCAAATCAGCTTCATGGATTCATTGCGTGAGGTTGCAAAGAACAAGTATTTCTGGATTATTGCTTGCGCAGGCTGGCTCGGCTTCTTGGAGAGTGCTTACGGCGCAATCCTCCAGTGGTCATATACATACGGTCATACCTGTAACGGTGCTACATACGCACTTATCAGTACGCTTACCGGTAACGCTTCCCTTTGGGGAATGTTGCTTGCTCCGATCTGTATCAGGAAATGGGGTAAGAAAAAGGTACTTATCGGCGTAAATATGTTCAACGTATTGTTCATCGCATCAATGCTTATGGGTATGCATAACATTTGGTGGCTGTTCGCCTGCGTTTACCTCAACTGGCTTGTCGGTGCGTTTGAGCAGATTACAACTCCGGCTATTCAGGCGGATATTCGTGACTATCAGCAGTACCGTTCGGGCGAGAGAATTGACGGTATGTTCGCTGCGGTTACTACAATCGGTAATATCGTAACGCTTCTCACATCTTCTGTTGTTCCGTTCATTCAGAAGGCTTACGGCGTTCACGACAACAACGGTTATGCAAAGCCGTTTGATATTCTTGACGTTGAAACAGGACAGCCCGGACTTCTCTATGATATGATGACAGTTATGATTATCATGGCTGCTGTCGGCGCATTTATGAACGTTGTTCCCTATTTCTTCTATGACCTCGACGAGAGACATCAGAAGGCTATCGTTCGTATTCTTAAAATCAGAGCCTTGTTTGAGGACTATGCAAACGGTGTGCTTGACGACGGCAACCTTGTCGAAGCGGTTGATATAATCAGAGACGCTAAGGCACTTGTCAACGAGAAGCCGCAGGAGGCTAAGCGTGATTACAAGTCGATTAAGGACAAGGAACAGAAGAAAGCCGCCAAAAAGGCATATAAGGCTGTTCTTGAACGCAATGAGGAAATTGAAATTTCAAAGCTTGTTTGCGCAGAGCTTGACAAGTTTGAAACTCCGTTCTACAAAATGCAGCTTGAGGCTAACAGAGCCGTTCTTGACGGCGGACTTTCCGCTTTGCTTGAACAGGATATCGGCAGTGTAATGAAGGAGCTTCGTCAGGCTAAGGCAATGCCTAAGAGCACTCACGAGGAGAGAGAATACCGCAAGTTCGCTATTGAAATTGCCAAGAAGAGAATTGACTCTTGCAGAGCTATCAAGGAATATTACTCAAACGGAGAAGTTCTTTCTGCTCCCGATTTCACAACTCTTGACGAATTGTTCGAGAGAGAGGACGCTTGTGAGATGAAGCTTCGTGAGTTCAACGAAATGCTCACAGAGGCTAAGAAGAACAAGGACAGCGACGAGGTTAAGAAAATTAAGGGCGAAATCAAGGCTGTTTTGGCTGAGAAAAAGGTTATCCTCAAGAAAGAAAAAATCGAGATGGATATGCACGCTCGCTACGGCAGAGCTGCGAAGCCTTATATCTACGCTGAAAAGCTTGTCAGCCAGCAGGAAAATTACACTCATCTTGAGGAAATTGAGTCCATTTATGATGAGGCTAAGGCTCGTCATGAGGCAAAGCTTGCTAACGACAAGGCAGAGCTTGAACGTCTTAAAGCCGAAGAGGATGCTTTGACCGCTAAGCTCAAGGCTGAAAAGAAAGCAAAGAAAGAAGCTAAAAAAGAAGCTAAAAAATAATAAGCTTTAACAAACTAAAAGAGCCTTTCGGAATTTCCGAAAGGCTCAAATTTTTTGTCTTTTACTTATTTCATTTTCATTGAAATATCAAACGCCTTGACCGAGTGAGTGATTGCACCGACGGAGATAATATCAACGCCCGTTTGGGCAACGCCTCTGATGGTTTCGTCGGTAATTCCGCCCGAAGCCTCGGTTTTCGCTCTGCCGTCGATAATCTTGACAGCCTCACGCATCATATCGTTTGTCATATTGTCGAGCATAATAATATCCGCACCGACCTCAACCGCTTGACGAACCTCGTCAAGATTTCTCGTTTCGACCTCAATCTTTGTGGTGTGTCCGATTTTGCTCCTGAGCGTGTTGACAGCGTTTATAATTCCGCCGCCTGCGTCAATGTGATTGTCTTTAAGCATAGCGCAGTCGGAAAGATTGAAGCGATGATTTTTGCCTCCGCCGCAGGTAACCGCATATTTCTGAAGCGCTCTCAATGACGGCAAAGTTTTTCTTGTATCCGTGATTTGAGCGTTTGTGCCCTCGCAGAGCTTAACAAGTCTGTTCGTGGCAGTTGCAATGCCCGACATATGCTGAAGAAGATTTAACGCCGTGCGCTCGCCTTTTAACAAAAGAACAGTTTTGCCCGAAAATTCTGCGATAAGGTCGCCCTTTTTGATTTCGTCACCGTCCTTGAAATAGGTCTTGCACTCAAACGTGTCGTCAAGAAGCTCGAAAACTCTCATTGCAACCTCAAGACCGCAAAGTACGCCGTCTGCCTTTGAAACAAAATATGCGTCGTTACGCTGATTTTCGTCAATAAGATAATCCGTCGCAACGTCAATATAGTTAATATCCTCTTTAAGAGCCGAAAGGATTATTTCGTCAATATAAAACTGCGGAATGTTCATCCCTCGTCAACCTCCTTTAATATTATGTGAGCTACGCTTGCAAGGCTCAATGCCTCACAGTAGTCGGGGGTAATCGCAAACCTGCCGTTTTTAAGACGGGCAAGAATTTTATCAACCTTTTTAAGTCCCGTGTGAACAGCGTCCATATCGGGAATAACGAAATATGCCCTTTGCATAATAGAGCGTATCTCGGTACGAAGTCCCTTTGGCATCGGTGCGCCCGAAATATCAAGCTGCTTGTCCTCAACGGTAACGTGAGAATAGCCGCCTTTAATGCATTTTGTAATATCCTCTGCGGCACGTCTGCCGAAAACCAAAGCCTCAAGCAAGGAGTTGCTCGCAAGTCTGTTTTTGCCGTGAACTCCCGTGTGTGAACATTCGCCGACCGCATAGAGCCTTGAAACGGTTGTTCTCGCCTCAAGCGAAACGTCGATACCGCCCATAAGATAGTGCTGGCAGGGGAATATCGGAATTAAATCCTTTGTAATATCAACGCCGTGCTCAAGACAGCCTGCGTAAATTCCCGGGAAACGGTTTCTGACGAAATCGCTGTCCTTGTATGTTATATCAAGATAGAAATTATTGCTGCCCGTCTTTCTGCTTTCAAGGATAATCGCCCTTGAAACGACATCTCTCGGTGCCAATTCAAGACGGTCGTCGTAGCGGTGCATAAATCTCTCTTTGTTGCAGTTGAGAAGATATGCGCCCTCGCCTCTGACAGCCTCGCTTATGAGAAATTGCTCTCTGTCGGGTCCGTTGAAGGCTGTCGGGTGGAACTGAACATAGCTCAAATGCTTTATTGCAGCACCCAATTCATACGCGAGACGTATTCCGTCTCCCGTTGCAACGGCAGGGTTGGTGGTGTACTTGTAAACTCTGCCTATACCGCCCGTCGCAAGCACACAGTAATCCGCAAATACGCTGAACGGCTTTCCGTTTTCGTCGAGAATATCCGCACAAAAACCGCTTTTAACCTTTTCAAGCTTGTAAACAAGCGAGTTCGGAACTTGCGTAATATTTTTTCTTCTGTGTACCTCTTCAAGCAGCTTTTTGACAATTTCTGCGCCCGTTGTGTCCTTGTGATGCACAATTCTCCTGCGGCAATGACCGCCCTCAAGAGTTTTCTGCACCGTTCCGTCGGGATTTTTATCAAAATCGACGCCGTATTGCATAATTTTGCGGACATCATCAGGACCCTCGTGAACAAGCACATTGACTGCATCGGGATCGTTTTCACGGCTGCCTGCAATCATTGTGTCCTCGTAATGAAGGTCAAAGCTGTCATTCTCAAAGCTCAAAACGGCAGCAACACCGCCCTGCGCCAAATTACTGTTTGAGAGCGTGTCCGATTTTTTGGAAAGGACAAGCACCGAAGTATCCTCGGGGAGAGAAAGTGCGGTATAAAGTCCGCCGACTCCGCTGCCCACGATAAGAACATCATATCTTTTTTCCATAAGTAAAAACATCTCTTTTACACTTATCAATTTTAGCTATAATTTTAACCGTATATAAT
>ERZ1026856.144-NODE-144-length-50083-cov-29.414848_pt1 | contig 50083 bp, 83 predicted proteins | sample MGYA00380158_ERZ1026856 | MGnify/ENA primary metagenome ERZ1026856 (study PRJEB33269, sample SAMEA4719794) | human gut metagenome | biome: human-associated habitat; feature: organic feature; material: feces | place: Cameroon | collected 2013-10 ... | reverse complement strand
TAATATAAGATTTGTTAGGGAGGTCTTGAGGGAGAGGGGAATGGATGTTGAGATAAAGAGTAGTGACTATTTAAATATTGGATTAATTCAACCAAGTGATAGAATATTTACAAAAGAAGAAGTGTTAAAAATGTGTGATTATTTTATAAATTATAGTGATAAGTTTTTAATATATGCATTATTTAATGGAATCATGGGTAAAAGTTATGATGAGATACGACAATTGAAGGTAACACAAGTATCTGATGATTATAAAGTGATCCATTTAGAAAATAGAGATGTAAAATGTGATGAATATTTAAGTTATTATCTTAAAAAGACTATAAAAGAAGATACCTATAAGTTATATATAAAAGATGATTTAGCAACATATACTGAGTTTTATTATAATATGAACTCACAATATGTATTGAAACCTAAACCTTCTGCAAAAAATAATCAAGGGTTAAATTATTATAGTTCTATTGGATTACAAAATAGAATTAAGAAGTTAACTGCTGAAGTTAATGAATATACTGATGATAAGATTGTATTAAGTGGAAAGGCATTATACATGTCACATGTTTTACATGAACTTCATGAATATAAAGATGATTGGAATATACATGAAATCAGTAAATTCTTAAAAGAACATCATTTAAATGGAAATGTTTCTGAGGTATATCGTAACTATCATGAAAAATATAAAAAATTTTAATAAAAAATGTTTAAGTAGTAAATGCAGGGGTATTTATATAGTATAGAAATTAATAATATTGGAGGGATGATATCATGAACATAAATGATAAAGTAGTAATAAAAGACTTAGGTGTATTTGGGGTGATTGCAGGGGTGATATACGACAATGGTAAAACTACATTAATAGTTAGAGAAAATTTAACTGACAATGAATATGAATGCAAATATAGAGATGTTATTAGTAAAAAAGATTATAAACAAATGCTAGAAGATAAAATAGAAAATGAGATAACTAGGAAGGTCAAAGAGACTACTAATATCATAAAAGGTGGGAAATAACATGAAAAGTTTAAAATCGTATGGAAATCGAAAAAAAAGTGAACAAAAAATAACTAAAGTCAAAGTAAATGATAGAAAAGATTTTAGTTATGAATTATCATTAATTCAAAATGATTACCTTAAAAGTTTTGCTGAGTTCTGTTTGGAACACGCACCTGATTATTTTTATACATACCCTGCTTCAAAGAGTGGTGAATACCATCCTAGATGTAGTAATGAACTTTATGGACTTACGAGACATGTTAAAATGTGTTTGAGAATGAGTCACGAACTTATGAAAGATGGATTCTTATTCCCTTTCGATGATACTGAAAAAGATTTAATTTATGTAGCATTATTATTACATGATCTTTGTAAATATGGATTTGGGAAATATAAAAATTTTTTGAAGCACGGGGGTATAGCTGTCCATTATGTCGAAAGTATAGTTCAAGGTACTGAATTTGAGAGTTTTATATTTAGTGAAAGTTGGGCGATCATTAGTGGTGCTATGAGACGCCATTTAGGTTTGTATAGCGAAAGTGTTTATGGATTACCTCAAACTAAGTTAGAGTTGTTTGTAGCAAGAGTTGACTATATCTGTTCACTTCGAGTGCAGGATGAAATAGAAGATTTAAAAAATGAAGAAATAGAAAAAAATATTTAAATTTTGTGTTTAAAGTTGGAAAATAGTGGTATTTATATAATGTAAGAAAAATTAAAAAGTTAGTTAGCAAAAACGACTTATTTTCTATACTATATATAAGTAAGATAAATAAAAAAAATTAAAAAAATTTCTTTATTATATGATTAAAACTTTAAAAGAGTGGTATTTATATAATATAGAAATGAATTAAAAATTAAAAATTGAATTGGGGGAATGATTTATGATGAATACAAATAGTTTTGAGAGATTGGTTAATGAAAATGTGAACTTAGTTAAACAAGTTATATGGCAAGATTTCAAAGGTAACTTAAACATAAGTAGATTAGATAGAAAATATCTATTAGACGAAATGATAAGTGTTGGTAATATAGCATTAGTTCAAGCATCACATACTTGGGATGAAAAAAGAGGCATCAAGTTCTCAACATATGCTGGGACATGCATTAGACATAAATTATATACTTATTTAAACCAAGAATATCATAAACAATTAGATGATGGGCAATCAATAAGCATGTCAACTAAAGTAAACAATGAAGGAGAAGATGTTACTACATTAGAAGATATAATAGGGGATGAAAGCTATACTCATGAATCTGAATTAGTATATGCGATCTACAATGCTACTGAAACATCTAAAGTTAAAGACATAGATACTATAGTAAAATTAATAGCAAAAGGATATTTGAAAAAAGATATAGCACAAGAATTAAACATAACTACTACTGGATTAAACAAAAGATTAAATGCATTCAAAGAAGAATTGGTAAGAAATGGTTTCACATATTAAAAAATAGGTTCACTTTTTAATCAAAGTTAAGTATATTATAAATATAAGGGGGAATGAGGTAATGGAAAATAAACAAGGTTGGAAAGTTTGTGAAGTTTGTGCAAAATGTAAGAACAAAAAGAAATGTGGTTATAAATTTAGTGTTAAAATAAAAAGTTTTCATTGTAAGAAGTATTCACCTAGAAAGGAAGATGAAAATGGTAAAAAAGGTAAATAAAACTTTAAAATTATTAATTAACTTGTTATATGAAACACTAAATGATATAGATTGTTATACTGACGAATGTCCTTTTCAAAAGGTTTGTGAAAATTATTGTATCCATTATGATTTGACATTATGTGAGGTATTGTGGGATTTGAATAAAGGAGGTAATAAGTAATGAGAGAAAAAATAGAATTAGTTGAAAATATAGATGTTGATTATTTGTATGTATTGAGTCAATTTTTAAAGACTAATCCTCAAATGACACCTACTGAATTAGAAAAAATGCTAGTTGGTTTATCATATGAATTTGGCGAATCATTAGAATTTACTCCTGATGAAATATTTAATGAATCATTAGATGTGGAAGCAAAATGTAGTTTGGTTAGAAATAAAGCGATAAGCGAAAAGAATAACTTAAAATAAGTTCACTTATAAAATATAGTTGTTAATTGTAGTAAAAATAATAAAATTTTGGAGGATTAATATTATGAATATGAATTATAAATTAAAAAGTGTTATGGGTAGTAAAAAACAAGTTAGTAATAAAGTGATACAACAAAATGATATAGTTATAAATGGTGATAATGAATTCGTATTATATTTTTATGAGGACTTCGATCAAAACTCTGTAAGAGAAGCAACTAGATTATTAAGATTATTCAATGAAGGTATCGTTGAGTTAATGGATGTTAATGAAAAATTAGCTAAACTTGGTGAACCTGAACAACCATTACCAACATTAAGACTAGTAATATCATCTTTAGGTGGATCAATGTATGATTTATTAGCCATAACAAATGAAATAATGGCTTTAAAAGATTTAGATGTAGTGGTTATAACTGAAGCCAATGGATATGCAATGTCATGTGGATTCCTATTATTTATGTTAGGTGACATAAGAACTGTAACAAGTGATTTTTGCACTGAATTACTTTATCATGAAGTACAAATGCATGGTATAGTTCATGAAAATGGTAACTTACTTAAAAAAGAAATAGAACGTGCTAATGACATCATACTTAGAAAATATAAAGATATAATAGTAAAAGAAACTTTAGTTACTGAAGAAATGTTAGAAGAATATAGAGAAAAAGATTGGATAATGGACATAGAAGAGGCTAGAAAATTACGTATAGTAAATGATAAATATTTATATGAAAAAGCGATGAGTGTATTACAAGAGTTAAGTGAAGATGATAAGGAAAAAGTAGAGGAAGAAAAAGAAGTTGAACCAACTAAGGAAGTTAAGCCAAGTAAAGAACAAATAAAAGAAGTTGAAGAATTAGAAAATAAAAAAGAAGAAAAAGTGGAAAAAGAAGTTGAAAAAATAGTTGAATCAAATGACAATGATATAGAAAGTATAATAAAAAGAGCGATAAAAAAGAATAGATAAGGAGAATAATTATTATGGATTGTTATTTAAAAGATGTTTTTGATAAATTTGAACAAATAAAAAATACAAGTGCTAGATTAGGTAAAGAAGCACTACTTAGACAATATGAGAATGATGAGATGTTCAAAACAACTCTAAAATTTCTTTTGAATCCATATATTGTAACCAATGTAGGTGCTGCTAAACTGAAAAAGTTTAGTAGCCCTTCAATGGAACTTGATGATTTTAAAGAATGCATAGAGTTTTTAACTGATAAAGCTGATGATTATGAAGACTTTCTAAAAGAATTAGCCACAAAATCATATAAAATGAGTCCTTCAATGGAACTTAATGATTTTAAAGAATATATAGAGTTTTTAAGTAATAAAGCTGATGGAAAACAATCTACTGTTAATATAATCATGGACTATATCAATAAACAAGATGATGTTTATGAAGACTTTCTAAAAGAATTAGCCACAAAATCATATAAAATGGGACTAAGTAGTAAGACTATTAACAAAATATATGGAGATGGATTTATTCCTGAGTTTAATGTTATGTTAGCTCATCCATATGATGAAAAAGATTTAAGATGTAGATTTATAGTAACACCTAAACTAAATGGTTGTAGGTTAATATGTGTAGTTGAAAATGGTGAACCATTATTTTTCACAAGACAAGGTAAACCTATGGAAGATATGATTCAATTAGAAAGGGAAATGTCAAGATATGAAGATGGTGTGTATGATGGCGAAGCACTTGCAACTGGGGATTACGTTGATAGTGACGCACAATATAAAGAGACTATCAAACGTAGTAGAATTAAAGGTGTTAAAACTGGATTGAAGTTTGTAATGTATGACTTCATAGAATTAGACGAATTTAAAAGAGGCGTATCAACAATACCTTGTGAAGAAAGAAAGGAACATTTAAAAGAATTGGTTGAAAATTATGGAATGAGTTATAGTGAATATCTTAATCCATTGTACATAGGTCATGATAGTTCTATATTAAGACCATTATGTGAACGATTAACATTGAATGGTGAAGAAGGTATTATGATCAATAAAGCTGATGGAAAATATCAATTTAAGAGAACAAATGAAATATTGAAATATAAATTATTCCATGAAGGTGACGTTTTAGTTACTGATATAATTGAAGGTGATGGAAAACTTAAAGGAACATTAGGAGCTTTGAAAGTTATATACATGATAGATGGTAAAACTTATACAAGTAAAGTTGGTAGTGGATTTACTGATAAAGATAGAAATTATTATTGGAACAATAAAGATGAAATACTTAATAAGATAATCGTAGTTAAATATAAAGTAGTGCTACCACCAAGCGAAGATGGAAATAGAGGATTATTATTTCCTGTGTATCAAGGAATAATAAGAGATGACAAAACATCATTAGCTGATACAAATATTGAATAATAGGAGGCGATTGTATGGAATTTAAGGTTGGAGATAAGGTTATTATAGAGGGAAACTCTTCTGCAATTAGTGGTAAAAAAGGAACTATATTAAGTATAAATCCTGTATCGGCATTTGTAGAGTTAGAATGTGGGGAAAAACTATTAATTCCCCTTCGTTTCTTAACTAAACTTAAAGTTGAAGATACTGTGTATGGCATAATAGGAAAAAAATTAGGTATAGATGCTTGTGAATTAGAGTATAGTTGTATGATCATTTGTGAATTAGTTGATAAGTGGCATAAAAAACTTGTATCATGTGGTTCAAGAGAAGAATATGCTACGATAATGAATGAGGTTGACAAAGATTTAAAACATTTCAACTTAACTTGGGGAGATTTTATACGTGGTATGATGAATGAAATTGAATTAGAAGAAGAAATTAAAAAATGGAATAAACGCCCATAAGTTCACTTTTTAGTAAATATTAAGTATATTATAAGTATAAAGGGGAGATAGAAAATGGACGACTCGTATCGGATAATGGTAGCGAAATATATAATTTTAGTTGTTGTATGTGTATTATCTTTGTTCAAGTTGATAAAAATATTTTTGTAAGGGGTTGATATTATGGCACAATATTTAAACTACGGTGTATATCAAGATAAGATGTATGGATTAAACGTTTTACTAGCACAAAACAAATATAAAACTATAGCAATGTGTACTTTTAGTGAATTATCTGAGGGAAAACGTGATAAAGTATTTACTATAAAAGATAATTTCAACTTCCCATTAGAATCTCAACATACTGAAATAATTTATCAATTAAGAGATACTTACACATTAGCAATAAAGGTTTTGAATAAAGTTGAAGAACGTAATGAAATTGAGTGGTTTAATAGCTTTGTTGACGCTGAAGTTTATAGAAGTGAATATAAAGAAATGATCAAAGAGGAAGAAAAGACTAATGAAACTAAAGTTAGAATAAAAGATGTTGTACTAAATGAAGATACTAAACATGAAATAACTCAAGTTATAGAGTTTATAAGTAATCGTGAAAAATATACTAACATTGGTTGTAAAATACCTACTGGATATTTATTATATGGTAAACCTGGTACTGGAAAAAGTTTAATAGCGAAAGCCATATCAAATGAATGTAATTGTTATTTCAAATCTTATTGTGGTGGTGAATTTGCTAACAAATATGTTGGAGTAGGTGCTAATAATGTTAAAAAAATGTTTGACGAAGCAAGAGCTAATGCTCCTTCCATAATATTTATAGATGAGTTAGATGCGTTAGGATTTAGGCGACATGGTGATACTAATGGCGAAGATATCAAAATAATAACGCAATTCTTAAGTGAAATGGACGGAATGAACTCAACTGATGATGTATTCGTGATAGGATCTACAAACTCAATGCACCTTATGGATGATGCCGTATTAAGGGAAGGTAGATTTGATAGGAAAATAAAAATTGATGAACCAAACTACGAAAATAGAGTAAAAATATTTGAGTTATATTTAGGAAAAATGAAATGTGATAATAGTATAGATTGTGAAAAATATGCTGAATTAACTGAGGGTAGTAATGGTGCTAGAATAGCTGCCATATGTAATGAAGCTGGTATTTTAGCCGTAGATAGAGGTAAGGAAGTAATAAGTGATAATGAAGTTGTGACCATGATAGAAAAAATATTAGGATTCAATCAAAACGAAAATGTTATGGAAACTAAAAGAAGAATAGGTTTTGGGACTATTTAGTAAAAAAGGAGCGAAGTCACTTCGCTCCTCAGATGAAATATAATTTTTATTTAGAATAGGAGGATAATTTTGAAATTGATATTATGTAATAACAAAACATGCGTTCATAACACTGACACAATTGTAAATAACACTAAAGTTATGGTGTGTGCAATAAATGAAAAAATGACAATTGATAATTATAGAGATACTTGTGATAAATATGAAGATATTGAAGAATATTTAAAGAGAATAGATTAAATCATGAAATAATTCTTTTATAAGGAGGTAAATATGAAAGAAGTCTATATAGTTAAAATGTTTGATGGTGAAAGTAGTTATATATTAGGAGTGTTTTTATCAAAAGACAAGGCGAATGAATATGCAAATACATATGAAAAAGAACAAGAAGAACTTTATGGATATGCATATGACACATGTTATGTATCTAGGTATGAAGTGATTGAATAAAAAGGAGGTAAATATGTGTAAATATTGCGAAGGGAAATATAAAGATAAAGAACCATTAATGTATAAAAATAATAGTGATTATGTAATAAAAATTAATAGTTGTAACTATTTAGAGGAAAATAGAGTCGGAGGACATAAAGATAGTATATATGGGATAAAATTAAATTATTGTCCTATGTGTGGTAAAAAATTAGGTGAGTTTGCAAAGGAGGAAATATGAATAAATTTAGATTATACATAAAAAAAGAAACTGGTGGTTATTTTAGATATGGAGTAGGGAGTTTAAAAGATATCTATGCACTAATGCATGATTATATTGAATTACATGATAGTGATGAAATAGAATTTAAAATTGAAAAATGCAAATAAAATTTTAGTTTTATTAGGAGGTTTAATATGATAAATTTGATTAAATTTATAGTAATAACAACATTATCAATATTCATTTTAAGTTTTATAATAAGTATTGATAAAGATTTCAACACTAGAAGTTATATATATGGAGTTGTTATGGCTACTATTATAGGTATCTTATATTCTATTTAATTGGGAGGGGTTAATATGAAATATAATTTTGAAGTATTCCAAAATTTACAAGAAGTTAAAGTATTTTGTGCTAAGAATGTTGATAAAATTGAAGTCATAAGTCTAGTACCTAACCAATATTGTGGAAAACATGGTGATTATCAAACCGTTCGTTATTATAAGCCAATGGATTATCTATTAACTTATAAAAATATAGAAAAATAAAATCTTATTAGGAGGAATTATGGAAGAATATATGTACGATTTTAGACCTAAAAAATATTTATTAACAATAAAGTTGACAACTGGAGAATTCATTAGAATAGATGATGATCAAGCAATAGATATGCCTGAACTTATAGCACAACGAATTGAGAACAAAGAAGATATAATTGTATTTGGTTTAGTAGGTGTAAAGAGAGAATTAATTGAGTGGTATACGATAACTGAAGTTGTCTCTGAATAAAAATATTATGTATTAGAAGTAGTGATCTTATAATCGCTGCTTCTATTTTTATAATATACTTAAATCATTTAATAAAAATTTTAAAGTTTTGGTTCACTAAATTAGATAATTTAAGTATATTATAAATGTAAGGAGATGATTAAATATGATCATTGAAGTTTTATTTTTATTAACTGTTGTTCCTGTAGCAATAGCTGGTTTATTCATAGGATTAGCATGTGTATTTGAAACAATAGGTGAACATATTATGATACCAATTATAGAATTTATGTTAGATTTATTAAAAAAATAATAAAAATAAGATATTTGTAAAGGAGGTATAACAATGGCTTGTAGATTTGGAAATCCATTTGGAACTGTTTGTTGTTTTGAATGTAAAAAAGATTGTGAAGATAGATGTAAAGGTTTACCAAAAGAATTTAAGGAATGTGAATATTATTATGACGGTGAACATGAGGACTGTATAAATGGTGAAGAACTTATAGATAAAAAAGAATTAAAGAACACTAAAAATTGTAAAGATTGTTTTTACAATAATAAAAATTTGTGTAAAATAGATGGTCATGATGTTGATTATGATTTCTATCGAGCGTATTCATGTAAATATTATAAGAATAATAAATAACAATTGGAGGTAAGTAATATGATTAAAAAAATTATTGAAACTATACTACTATTAATTGTTGCCCCTATTGTGTTAGCTTGTTTAATCTCGGCGTGTATGTGGATATTCGATGAATTTTGTGACTTTATTGCAATACCAACAATTGAGTTTGTATCACATTTATTCGGAATATAAAAGGAGGGATTGAATTGAAATATCAAATAGGTGACATTGTAAAAGTAAGAGATGACTTACAAGTAGGTGAAGTATATGGAGAGTGTGAAGTTACAGGAGGTATGTTGAAATATAGAGGTACAATAAATGTTATAGATAACATATATTCTGATGAACATTACATTTTAAAATCTATGAATGACCTTGATGATACGAATCATTTTTTATGGAATGAAGATATGTTAGAACTTATCATAACAAAAGATGGTTTAGAACGATTCACTCATATAGAGAAAATAAAAGGGGGAAATAACGTGGAATATAAAATAGGTGATGTTGTTGAAATAAGAGATGACTTGAAAAAGGGTGAGAAATATGGATACTGTGACGTTAATGAAAGTATGCTTAAATTTAGAGGAACAACTGACACTATAGAGAATATAGATGAGGACGGTGATTTTTATTTAGCTGGTAAAGATAATCCTTTTGCATGGCATAAAGATATGTTAGAACCTGTTATAACCGAAGATGATTTAGAACCTGCTATAGCATCTAAGATAAGTAGATTAACTATATATCAATATTTATTAAACCACTTAGAAGAAACATATGAAGCTAAAAATAATGATTATGGTAATAGTGTTGCTGATACTTATGACAAGTTTGGGTGTGTATCATTCTTAGTGAGAATCACTGATAAATATAATAGACTAATTACATTATGTGATCCAAATGCACCGGAACAAAAAGTAAAAGATGAAAAAATTGATGATACTATATTGGATTTAGCAAACTATTGCCTGTTGTGGTTAGTGGAAAGAGAGTATAGAAATCAATAAAGGAAGATATAAAATGATAAAAATTATTATAGATATAATTAATATACTTGGAGTATTAAATTTATTGTATGGTCAAATAGTCATGGGTGTTGCACTGTTGTTGGTAGGATTTATTTTATTAATTGTTAATTGGGAGAGATAGAACAAATAAGGAGATGATAAGATGAATAAGTTTTTTTATATACTTATAGGTATAGCTGATATACTTGTAGGAATAATAGATTTAATGGGTGGTCAAATGATACTGGGTGTTGCAATGTTGTTAGTAGGATTTCTTATATTATTTATTGATTAGGAGGGAGTGATATTATGGATTGGTGGAAGAAAGCAACGCTTAGAGGGAAGGATATAAAGGATACATTAAAAGAATTAGAAGCCCAAATAGATATACTACAAGAAGATAAAGAAGATTATAGAAAAGCATATTTAGAAGTTAAAAATGAAAAATTTAAAGATGAAGAAGTAAAAAGACTAAAAGAAGAATTAGATTTCTATAAAAGAAATAATTTAGTTACATTAAGTGATGAACAAATGAAAAGAGCAAAAGAATTTCAACATGAACATTATAAAAAATGTGACACAGGACATAAAAGTTTTGTATACACAGTTACACCAACTAATGTGATAACTGTCGTTGAACTGAGATGTCCTGTGTGTGGTGAAATAATAAATCTAAGTAATTATAATGAATGGTAAAAATATTGAAGAGGAGTGATATATATGAGATTAACTATTAATTTACAAGATGTAAAAAAATATAGTAGTGGATTAATCGACATAAGTGACCCTTGGAAAGATATACCTACAAGAGATATTTATACTTATGAAATATTTGATGCTGACAATCCTGTGATAAAAACCACTTTTAATGTGGTTGACACTGAAAATAAAGAGGATTACCATATAAAATATTTCAATGTTTATGCAAGAGCTATAGAAAAATTAATCAATAAACTTAATTTATATAGTGATTTAAGCGAAGAGGAAAAGGATATTTTAAACAAATTTAAAAATATATTTGAAGAGGATAATTAATTGTAATAGGAGTGGTGATTATAATATTGCTGCTCCTATTTTTAAATTATTTTTAAATTATTTAAAAATAATTTAAAATTTTGGTTCACTAAATTAGATGTTTTAAGTATATTATAAATATAAGGAGATGATAAAATGAATAAGAAAGTTGTTATACCTGCTTGTTTAATAGTATCAATGGGTTGTGGATATGTGATATGTCAACATAAAGTTAACCTAGATCAAAGGACATAAATTGAAGAACAAAAGGTAGAACAACAAAAGACAAAAACATTCAATGATATTTCAAATTCAATTGTGAAATCTATATTGAATGATAAATTTCCAAAGACAAAATACATTGTTGATGTAAATTCACATTATGAAAAAGATTGTGTGATAATATCAATTGTAGATAAAGAATTGGATTTATATGACATGAGTAAAAACCAAAGACAAAGAATTTTAGTTAATACTGGATTTACAAGAGACATGGAGTCATTAGTAAGTGATATTAAACAACTATATGATGTGACAACTGAGGTAAAACTAAGATGTTACGATATGAATCAAGGTAGACCTTTTATGACAATTGATGCTAAAGATGGTACTATAATTCATTAGGGGTGGTGAATAAATGTCTAAAGTAATTAGGATGTGGTCTGACGGTGGTTGTAGAGGCAATGGAAAAGAAGTTAATATAGGGGCTTATGCTTGGCATTTAGAATTTTGGGTTAATGGAACGCTTAAAGCAACTAAAAATGATACTGATGGATTCTACAATACAACTAATAATAAAATGGAATTGATGGGCTGCATTGAAGGATTGAAGGCTATTAAAAATAAAACTATGACATTGGAAGTACATTTAGATAGTGCATATGTATTGAATGGGATAACAAGTTATATTCATAACTGGAAAGCTAAAGGTTGGGTTAATAGCAAAAATGAACCTGTTAAAAATAAAGAATTATGGATGGAATTGGATAACGAAAGAAATAAATTTACTGATATAAAGTTTGTAAAAGTAAAAGGACATAGCGATGATTTGGGGAATCAACTTGTTGATGGTTTACTTAATGAAACAATGAACGAATTGGATATTTAGGAGGGATAAGTATGGATGAGCGTGAATTAGGAATTGAATTAGAAAAACTAGCGAAGGAATTAGATGGAAATCCATGTTCTGTTTGTAGATTTAGAGAAAGATGTAGGTTGTTAGAGAGCTTTTCAAGTGAATCATTATGTACTGCAATGAGTTTAGTTGCTTCTGTTTTAAAAGGAGAGGAAATATAACATGAAATTTAAAATAAGACCTAGTTTAAGTGAATGTAGAACTTGTATGGAAACTGCTATAAGTTTCAATGCACAACCTCATTGTTCTGAATGCAATACTGAAATATATGACGCTTTGAAACTTGAAAAGGATTATATTTATTATATAAAAGATAATAAAATTAAAAGAATTCATATAAATTATGTTTTAATAAAGGAGTGATAAAATGCTTTATAATGTTGGTGATGTTGTTAAAATAAAAGATGATTTGCAAGTAGATGAATATTATGGTGATTGTTTTTTTAATAAATTTATGACTAAGTATTTAGGTACTATACAAGTTATTGATGAAATTGATAAATTTAATAAAACTTTCAAATTAATAGATATAGATTTTTCTTGGTCAAAAGAAATGTTTGAAGGAAAGATTGATGAAATAGAACCTTGTTTTCTTTGTGAAACTAAAAACTTCATGTTGACAAAAAATGGAACAATAGATATAGTAAATGGTAATAGACTTGAAATTGATAGTAACTTAGATGGATTGACAAATGTAGAAATAAACTTTTGTCCAATGTGTGGTAGAAAGTTGGAAAGAGTTGTAGATAAAGGATATAAAATTTCGGAATAGGAGAATGAATAGAATGGATAATAACAAAAGATGTATAAATTGTAATGGAGAGTTAGTATTAGTAGATGAGAAAACATTATACGATGAAGGAATTAGAGGCTACGATGGTATGGTGTATTACTATGAATGTAAAAATTGCAATTGTTTTATACAAGTATTTGTTTATGATAAAGAAGATTAATAATTTAAAGGAGATGATTATATGTTACAATTATTAGGTGCTATATTGGTAAGTGTTTTATGTGTTGGATGTGTGTTTATGTTTGTTGTTAGTGTAGCTGAAATGTTCAAATAATAAAAAGGAGATGTGTATATTGAAATTTTTATTAATATTATTTTTATACCTACTATATTAGTTTTATTATCTTGCATAGGGATGATTAAGCATGGTAAAGAAGGTGATATGTACAAAAGAACTTTAAATGAAATCAAAGATTACTGTAAAGATAATGAAATAGATATGGATGATGATACTATAAGTCGAGAAATTTTTATCATGCTAAAATCATTTATCATGATAACAATAGTAGTTATGATAATTATGGTTGCATTACTTTGTTTAGTTTTTATATAAATTAAATGTAAAGGGGAAATTAACTTGATGAAGGAATTAACTAATTCAATATTAATAGATGAATATAAATATTTACTAGAAGAAAATTTACATGAAACACAAATGGTAAAATATATAAAAGATAAAGCAAAAGACGTAGGATATAAACCTTATAATCACTCTAAGTATTTCAATGCAGGGGACAAATTAATATTTGAATTTAGAGATAAACTAATAGCTTTAATAGAAATAGGCGAAGACATCTCAAAAGGTGCTAATTTAATAGTAAGTCATATTGATAGTCCTAGATTAGATGTTATAGTAGGTGAACCATTTGTATCTAATGATGATGGAACATTTATAAAAACACAACCATATGGAGGAATAATACCACAATTATGGTTAGATAGACCTTTTGTGATAGTTGGGAAAATAAAAGTAGATAATGAAATCAAATATATAAATACTGGAGAAAAAGGATATTTATTTTCTATAACTAGTTTATTGCCTCATTTAAGAGGTAGAAAAGAAGTGAAAGACTTGTCTTATGATAAATTATTAGTAAGAATGATTAATGGAAATAAAGAAGAATTATTTAAAATGTTAGAAAAAGAATATGGAATAACAAAAGAGAATTTTGAGTTAGCTGATTTAAGTTTTGTACCTTATTTTAGAACTTTAGAAATGGGATTAGATAAAGATTTATTATTAGGTTATGGACATGATGATAAAAGTTGCGCTTATGCTGAATTAGAAGCTATATTAACTAGTAAACCTAATAAAAGAACGAAGATAGCTTTATTTACTGCTTATGAAGAAACTGGAAGTGGACAAATGAGTGGTGCTGAAACTCAATTTATAGATGATATATTCCTTACTTTAGCAAATGGAGATATGCTGCTTGCTAGAGAGTTTATGAGAAATACAAAAGTAATTAGTGCTGATGTGACTGGTGGATTTGATAGTAATTATAGTAGTCATTTTGAAGATAGTGCCAAAGCAATATGTGGTAATGGAGTTGGATTAGTGCCATTTACTGGGTTAAAAAGGGGAAATGACGCAAGTATAGAAATGAGAGAATACATTAAAGATCTATGTGTTAATAATGATGTAAAATACCAAGTTGACACAACCAAAGTATCTGAAGGTGGTGGAGGTACGGTCGCTACTTTCTTCGGAATAAGAGGTATGGAAACTATGGATGCTGGTGTACCTATATTGGGTATGCATTCACCTCAAGAAGTATTATCAAAACGTGATTTATATGAGACATATAAATTGTATAAAGTTTTTTATGAAAATTAATTATATTAGAAGTAGTGATCTTATAAGATTGCTACTTCTATTTTTATTGATATACTTAAATTATTTAAAATTTTAGTTCATTAAACTAGATACTTTAAGTATATTATAAGTAAAGGGGATGATTGAATTGAATGGAGATTTGTTTAAATATAAAAATTTAACCAAAGATGAAATGATGGATTTGTTAAAAGAGTATAATAAAACTGGGTCAAAAGAAATTAGGGATAACATAATTTTACATAACACAAAACTAGTATCTAAGATAGTTAGTAAATTCGTAAGACGTGAACAAGATAGGGAAGACTTTATACAAATTGGAATGATAGGTTTATTAAAAGCTGTAGATACATATGATGTATTGGGAGATACAAATTGGAGTACATATTTAGCAACGTGTGTTTCCAATGAAATAAGAATGATTTTGCGTACTGGCAATTGTATAAAAAGAACTAAATATAAAGAGTGTAGTATGTATACCCCAATAGAAACTAAAAAAGATGACGACTCGCTTGTTATAGAAGATTGTCTTTTTGATGAAAAAGTAAATGTTCAAGAATCTGCTGAATATAATCTTCTAAATAAAGAGATACATAAAACCATGAAAGAAATATTAACTAACGCTGAACAAAAAGTTATAAATTTAAGATATGGAGAAAATTTTCCCACTCAACAAGAAGTAGCCACTTTATTAGGTGTGGATAGAAGTCATGTTAGTAGATTAGAGCAAAAAGCGTTAAAAAAATTGTCTAATGTTTATGCTAACAAAAGACAATTATTTATATTAACAGGACTTCCTAATTCAGGTAAAACATTATATTGTAAACAATTAGAAATTGAATTTGACTCTATATTTGTTATATCTGCTAATAAATTAAGAGAACAAGGAGTTAAAGAAGAAATTTTATTTCAAACTATGATTTCTGAAGCTAGTGAACTTTTAATGCAATGTAAAAATGTAATAATTGATATGTGTAATATGAATAAGCACAATAGAAAATCATTAATTGATAAATTAGGTTGTTTAGCATCTAAAATAATTGGTGTATTTATATATAAAAATTTTGATGATTGCATAGTGAATTATAATAAAGATTATGAATATATCTATAAAAAATTAAGATTTTTTAATTTACCTGATATAAATGAGGGATTTGATGAGATAAGATATATAGATAATTCCAATAATAAACTTACATACTCTATTGATAATAAGTTTGCTAACATTAGTTTTATAGAATTTAATAAATTATTAGAGAAAGTAGGATTAAAAAACAATATAGGTTTTCATATGAATGATGAACATATAGATAAAGATGGAAATTATTATTTGAATAATCATTTATATAAATCATTAAAAGAAGCTGCTAAGTTAACCAAAAATAAAAATACATTAATGGCAATTGCATTACATGATTGTGGAAAACCATTATGCTTCAATGATTTAAGAGGTAATAGTAAAGTATCTGCTTATTTAAGTATAGAAGTATTACTAAAATTAGGGTATAAATTGGACGATGTAAGCGAAATAGTTTTTCTTATACAAAATCATGATTATAAAAATTTAGACAAAATTAAAACAAATAAATTTAAGAAAGATAAATTAGAGATCATGCGAAAAGTTGAAAACGAAATATTAGGTAGAAAAGTTGTCCAAAATGAACAAAATGAAATAGTTTTTGATATGGATTTTAATGTTTCTCATGAAGAAGACGAATTTAAAGATTTATTAAACGAATTGAGGGAAGAATGGAAAGCTAATAAAAAATAAAAAAGGTTGATAGAAAGTGGTGATGTTGTAATTACCACTTTATTTTTATGATATACTTAAATTATTTAATAGAAAATTTAAATTTTTGGTTCACTAAATTGAATATTTTAAGTATATTATAAATGTAAGAAGATAATGACACAACAAATAAGATAAAAGGAGTTGATGTACAATGGCTAAAAAGAAAAAAGTAAAAATAAAAGATAATGAGTTAAACGTATTACATGATGATTTTTATCATTTTTGTCAAAAGTTAAGTAAAGTACAACCAAATTGCAAATATCATCCTGATTGTGATTGTTTGACATGTGCCTTCAAATGGCTGGTTGAGAATCATCCTGATTTATTGGGAGAAAAAGAATAAAAATAGGTTCACTTTTTTAAATGATTTAAGTATATTATAGATGTAAGATAAAAATAAACAAAAGGAGGTAGTGGTCGATGAACGATCTACTAAAAGTAAAATTAATAGCTCATACACCAAATCCTGAGGAAGTAGTAGCACAAGCTGCTAAATTATGTTATAGTAAGGTTGGAGTAGATGATATAATGGAAAAACTTACTCCTGAAAAAATAGAAAAATTCTTAGCACATTTAGTTGAGATAGGTCATAAAAGTCCATTAGAACATGTATCATTTACATTTGCTATTGAAGGTATTGATAGAACTGTTTCACATCAATTAGTTAGACATAGATTAGCTTCATATAGTCAACAATCTCAAAGATATGTTAACCTTGATAAAACATTTAAACATACAACACCTAATGTAGTAAAAGAAATGAATATGATGGACGAATGGCATGAAGATATGATGGAAATATTAGACAAATATATTAAATGGCAAAAAATAATAAAAGAATATGTAGAAACAAGTGATTATCCTACTAATGGAATGAATGCTGAAAAAGTTGCTAATGAAAATGCAAGAGGAATGTTACCTAATGCTTGTGAAACTAAACTAGTAATGACTATGAATGCAGGAGAATTATTACATTTCTTTAGTAAAAGATGTTGCCATAGAGCACAAGAACCTATATGCGAATTAGCTAATGAAATGTTGAAATTATGTAAAGAAGTAGCACCTACTTTATTTAAATATGCTGGTGCACCTTGCATTAAAGGTAAATGTCCGGAAGGATCTATGACATGTGGTAGACCTTATGATAAATTAAAATAAAAAAATTAAAAAATAGGTTCACTTTTTTAAATGATTTAAGTATATTATAGATGTAAGATAAAAATAAAGAATTGGAAGGAGATTGGTAGTATGGCAAATAATAGTAAAGCTTCATTCGAATTTGTAGGAAATTTAAGTTTAGCTGAGGATACTGACAAAAGTTCACATTATGAGGTTAGAGATTTCACAAGAGATGATGGTAGTAAAAATGAATTAAAGACATTAAAACTACAAATGAAATGTGGGGATGATTTCTTTTCACCTAGAATACAAGGTTGGGGTGGAGATACAATCTATACTTTAGATAAAACTTTTAAAAAATTAACTTTCCCTGCTAAAGATTATGAAAAACATTTAGATGATATAGCCAACTTCAAGAAATTCACATTCAATGATGGTGAAAGTAGATATGAGTTTGCTAGGGAATTTGAATTTATAGACTTTTTAAATACAAAACTAAAAGATAATCCTTATGGAAATAGATTATTTAAAGTAAATGGTGAAATAGAAATGAGTTCTTATGAAGATAAAGAAGGTAATACTAAAACATTTACTAATTACAAAATACAAAGAATTTATGTGGCTGATGAAAATGGTATACTAAGAGATAAGGAATTAGTAGTACATGCTAAAGCAAATGTAGTTGGTTATATAGATAGTAAAGCATTAGATGAAACTGAACTTGCTGAAAAGAATAAATTAAATATAACTTATTACTTAGGTCAATTTGATAGTAAGAAAAAGAAAGCTGGTATGTTACCTGAGAGAGGATTTGTAAGACATGCTACATATGAGGTTAGTGATGATCCTTATAAGAAAGCTAAACAAGTTAGTATATTAAAAGAAAAAATATTTAGATGTGACGAAGATACATTAGCTATGACTGGATTCTCTGTCAACTTAATTAATAGAGGTGGTAAGGTTGAATTTGATGAGAGTATGTTAACTGAAGAGGAAAAAGAGTTTATTGAACTTGACTTCTGTACTTTTGAAGATATAAAGAAAGAGCATGAATTTGGTATAAGCGAATATATAACTGGTGAAGAAATATGTGGATTTAAAAAACCTTATCTATCAACTGGTAGTGATCAAACTAAAATAACATTAAATGAATTATTAGCAAGTGATCAAGATAAAGTGCAGGAATCATTTGAAGTTGTTGACGAAGATGATGAATTCGGTGACTTATTCGGTGATGACTTACCTTTCTAAGGTATATCTAAGGTTGTAAAGTGTTAAAAAGGAATTACTTGACTAAAATAAAATTCCACTTTTATTTATAAAAAATCAAGTGATTCCTCAAAAAAATTTAAAAATAAAGGGGAAATGTGTATTATGTTTAAGAAACCAAGTGTAAATAAAACTGTAAATAGTTTAAATAAATTAAAATTATATATAAGAGCCATCAACAAATTTGGTAAAACAACATTGTTTAGAGATATGGTTTTAGAAGAATATGGCAATCCTGAAAAAGGTTTATTAGTTGGTGTAGGTAATGAATATGGTTATGCTTTATTGGATAACTTAAATGTATCTCATATTGAAAGTTGGAATGATGCCATTGAATTAAAGAAATATTTAATCGCTGGTAAAGCAAGAGGAGAACATGAGATTGAATTAGTTGGCTTTGATACATTAGATGAGTTAATTCCATTATGTGAACAATATGTATGTGAGTTAAGTGAAAAACGAAGTGGTAAATCTTGTGACACAATTAATAGTGCATTTGGTGGGTATGGAAAAGGTGCTGACAAAGTTAAAGAACTTGTAAAAGAATATATAACATCATTGTCCAAAGCAGGATTTGGTGTAGTGTTTATAGCACATACTAAAGTAAAAACTATTGTTGAAAAAGGTATGAACTCTGATGAAGGATATATGCAATTAACAAGTAACTTAACTAATGCTTATGAAAATAGTATATCTGCCGTATTCGATGTAATATGTACAGGTGTGATTGATAAAAAAGTTAATGGTGGTAAGTTAGAAGGTACTGAGAGAAGATTATATTTTAGAGGCGATGGATTTGTAGAAGCTGGTGGAAGATTTAAATCAACTAGTGTTCCTGAATATATAGTCTTTGAAGAGAATGAAAAAGCTAATGCAAAATTATTTATAACAACATTAAAAGAAGCGATAAAAGGAAGTAAATCTGCGTCAATAAGTGATGAAGAATTTAAAGAATTAGTTAAAAAAGAAGATGAGGAAGCTAAAGAAAATGCTAAAGAAGTGTTAGTTGAGGAAGAACGTAAAGAAAGACCTAGCAAAGAAGAATTATTAGTACAAGTAAAAGATATCATTAAAAAAGATGGTAGTAAAAAAGGAGCTTTATTGAAAAAAGTTAAAGGTTTAGGTAAGAAATCATTAACTGAATTAACTGAAGATGAATTAGTTGATATAGTAGAAACATTATAATTGTAATAGTAAGAGAGGTTAAATTAATAACCTCTCTTATTTTTTATGGTTCACTTTTTTGTATAATTTAAGTATATTATAAATATAAGGAGATGATAAAATGAAATATTTAAAAATAATTTTAGAAGAAATAATTGATTTCTTTGTAAGTATGTTTGTTACATTTGTGATATATTATCTTGTATTAAAAATCTTTGGGTGGGCAATTCCAGTTCCATTATTATTACTTATAATGATTATAGTTGGTATACTCATTGATGTGGAGGTGGAATAGTTGCGTAAAGTTAAATGTAAATATTGTGGTAAAACATTGGACAAAGAGGATGCTTATTTAGATGAATATTTCAATGATAATTTTGTGATAATTAAAAGATATTATTGCAATGAAGATCATTATAATTTAAAAAAAGATGAGAAACTTTATTATGATAAGTCGTATGATTTATTAGCCAACATACTTGGTGTTAAAGTTAAAGCAAATTTATATTTTGGAAAATTATTTAAAGAGATTAAAAGTAATTATAAACCAATAGTTATTTATAAATATTTAGAAGAAAATGAAAATAGATTAACTGGTATATTAGAAAGTAAATATTTTGATAACTTAAACAATGAGATAGGTTATTTTATGGCAATTATGCAAAAAGAAATATTAGATTATAGTAGAAGAATTAATGAAAAAAGAAAAGTTGAAATTAAAACAAAGGATGTTTGGGAAGATGAAAATATAGAAGTGAACTTTGAAAAAACAAAAACTAATAAAAAAACATTTGAAGATGTATTAGATTCATTCTTCGAGGAAGGAGAGTAAATATGGAATATCCAAAGGAATTAACGAAAAATAGACTTAATAAAGAAGGATTATTATTGGGTGACTTGTTTAATGATATGTTGTTGATCAAAGAATACAAAATAACCGAAGACATATTTATGACTGATAAAGGTAAGTTTTATTTTACTATATTGTCACAACTCATGAAGAAAGAAATATTTACTCCAACAAATACTGATATACAATTAGTATTAAATGATACTCTTTTAGAAACATATAATGATTATGGTGGGTTTGAAAGAATAAAGAAACTTATGAAAGCAAGTAGTAAAGATAACTTTGAATCGCATTACGATCAAGTAATGAAAAACAATTTACTACTAACTTTTATAGATGATGGTATAGACTTAACAAATACAATTGAAATAAAGAATAAAAAAGGTAAAACAATTGAAAAAACTTATTTAGAAATATTTGATGCAATGAATTGTGAACAGGTATTATCATTCATGCAAACTAGAATTAGTGACTCAATACAACTTCCATCAAATAACGGTGCAATTGAAGATGATGGGATAATTGGTGATGATTTTATAAATTCTTTAACTGAAGGTACTGAATTAGGTGTACCTATAGATTCAATTAAGTTTGGCAATGAAAGTATTAAGTTTATGCCTACCATTAACAAAGAGATATTAGGGTTAAGACGTGGATTTGTTACTGGTATAGGAGCATTGGTCAACCAAGGTAAATCTACGTTAATGACTGAAATAGCAATGGCATTAGCTGGTGCTGGTGAAAAAGTTTTATATATAACAAACGAAATGAAAATTAATGATGTTAAATTAAACTTTATAGCTTATACATTAGCAAATGTATTGAATCAATCTAATATTACTAAAAAGAAATTAAAAAGTGGTAATTTAACACCTGACGAATTAGAAAAAGTTAAAATAGCTAAAGACATATATAATTCAAACTTAGGTGAAAATATATTTTTAATTAGTATTAATGATTCTAACCTTGAACAGGTTAAATCATTCACTAGAAAATATGCTTTAAGTAAAGGAATAACTTGTTTATTATATGATACTTTTAAAGCTGATTATGCGACAGGCGATGAGGATTACAAAGATCTAATAATAGGTAGTAGATTGATAGATAAATTATGTAGAGAGTTTAACTTGGTAGGAGTAATCGCATTGCAAATTTCACAAAGTTATGCAGGTAACTTAATATTAGACATATCAATGCTAGCTGGTTCAAAACAAGTTAATGAGGTTTTGGATAGTTTAATATTATTTAGAAATTTATTTTATGAAGAACTTGACAATGATCATAAATACTTCTGTGAGCCCTACACATGGATTAAAGATACAAGTACTCATGAATTAGTGAAAAAATCTGTAGACATTGATAAAAAAGGTACATATCGTATATTCTTTATAGTAAAAACTAGGGATGGAAATACGTTTAATGATAGTAATACTGCATTCTTATACTCGTTCCAAGGTAAAAATGCAAGTGTAAAAGAAATCTGTAGATGTACTCCTAAACGCGGTACAATCACACAAAACTATTATTCTAAGTAGAGGTGTTGAAAGTTGTCCAATGATATAAAAAAACATTTGCTACATAATAAAAAAGATTTAGTATTACTATTGAAAGAATATGGATATGGAAAATTCAATGTAAATGAAGATGAGATCAGGTGTAGTAAGCCTGACTCATCCAATGGTTCTACATGTAGAATAAGACTTAACAATAGTTTGATGTGTACTGACTTTAGTAGTTCATTTAATGGAGATATATTTGAATTAATAATATTTCATACTGATACTACCTATGCCGATATAGTTAGTAAATGCTATGAAATGTTCAACATAGAAAGCGTAGATGATGAAAATTTTGATGGATTGGATTTAGATTTAGATATGACACCAAAAGAAGTTGTAATTCCAATTTATGATAAAAGTGAATTAGATGTGTATGAAGATGTATGGAATATGAAATTTGTCGAAGACAACATTATGCCGAAAACACAACAGGTATTCCATATAGGTTATGATTATAGAAGTAGAAGGATAAGTATCCCTTGGTTCACAGTAGAGGGTGAACTATTAGGTGTAATGGGCAGGGCTTATTATAGCAATTATGGGGACTTTAAATATTTTCCTTTACTAAAATTCAAAAAACATCATAGCCTATACGGTATATTTGAGAATCAAAAATATATAGAAAATAATCGTGTGTATATACTGGAATCGGAAAAAAGCGTTTTACAATTACACACTATAAATGTTCGCAACGCATTAGCCCTTGGGGGTAACTCAATAGATAATTATAGACTGAGCTTATTAGAGAAATTAAATGTCAAGGAAATTGTGTTCGCATTTGACGAAGGTCTAGAGATTGATGTCCAAAAGAGGGCGTTGAAGACGACTAAAAAATATTTTGGTAATAAAGTAAAAATTGGGATTATGTATGATGGACATAATAAATATTTACCTGCACATAGTAAGTGTAGCCCAAGTGATCTAGGTAAAGAAACATGGAATAACATGGTGGGACATTGTATAAGATGGATGAAATAAAGGGGAGGGTTAAATTGGCTAATAGAATAGATAGAATTGGAGAAGAAAGAATCAATAATTTTGGTAGTTTAATGAGAATAACTAATTATAGAAATTGTAATGACATAGATGTATATTTTGAAAAATATAATTACACAAAAGAACATGTGGAGTATTCCAAGTTTAAAAAGGGAGAGATAAAGTGTCCATATGAAGCTAGAATATATAATAAAGGTTATCTTGGTGAGGGAAAATATAAAGTTAAAATAAATGGAAAAAAAACAAAATGTTATAGTATATGGTATGGTATGTTAAAAAGAGCTTATAATTCTAAATTCTTACAAAACAATCCAACTTATATAGAATGTGAGGTGTATTCTCCTTGGCTTAATTTTCAAGTGTTTGGTGAATGGTTTGAAAATAATTTTTATAAAATAGAAGGAGAACAAATTTCATTGGATAAGGATATTTTATGTAAAGGAAATAAAACATATTCTCCTGATACATGTGTATTTGTACCACAAAGAATAAATACATTATTTGTTAAATGTGATAAAGTTAGAGGGGACTTACCAATTGGAGTATGCTATGATAAATTAAATAAAAAATATACTGCTTATTGTAACGTGAATGGAAAACATAAAACGTTAGGATATTATAAGAATCCTGTAGAAGCATTTCAAGTTTATAAAAATTTTAAAGAAGAGTATATCAAAAAAGTTGCTGAAGAATATAAAGATAAAATACCACAAAAATTATATAATGCAATGATTCAATATAAAATAGAGATTAATGATTAGGAAGATAGGGGAGAAGAGATATGGGAAAACAAATAACATGGAGTTATAGCAAGCTGACTTCGTGGCACAATTGTCACTACGGCTGGTACTTAAATTATGTGAAACATCAAAAAGGTGAGTCTAATGCTTATGGAATACTTGGGGGTAAAGTGCATGATTGCTTGGAGCGAATATTTAAAGGTGAAATAGACATCGAAAAAGCTAAGGAAGAATGGATCGAGGAGTTTGAAATGTGTGAGCTATTAGATTATAATTTTCCAACTGAAAAGGCTAAAGAAAATTATTTTAATTCCATGATTCACTGCTTAAATCATTGGCGACCTTATCCTAGCGATTATAAATATCTAATGGAATTACATTTCGTCTTCGAGCCAATAGAAAATATTCGACTACAAGGGTTTATTGACCTGGTTCAAATTGATGAAAAGAACAAAACGATGAGAGTAATAGACTATAAAACAAGTAGTAAGTTTAGTAAGAAAGAATTAGAAAGTGAAAAAACATATCAATTGATTTTATATTCCATGTATTTGGAAGAAGCCTATCCTGATTATAAAATATTAAATCCTTGCTTTGAGATGCTTAAATATACAAGAAACAAAAGAGGAACAATAATTGATCGTAATAGTGTGGATGACTTGTTAGACGATTTTGATTATAAACGTTGTTTTATTGAAGTGAAATATAATGAAGAGATGAAAGAAAAGCTAAAAACATTTATAACTAGTACAATAGATGAAATAGAGAAACATGACCCTGATGTAGAGGAGGATTGGATTCCTGAGAAACCTAATGCTTTCTATTGTAAAAATTTATGTGGACATTGTAATGATTGTGTTTATGCTGCAAAAAAATAAAAATTTAAGTTCACTTTTTCGTATAATTTAAGTATATTATAAATGTAAGATAAAATAAATAATAAATGGGGGAGCTAATGATATGAATAAAAAAAGAATAATCTATGAAATATATTTTCCTGCCTTTTGTAACAACTTCAAAGACTTAACTGATAAACTAGATTATGTTATAGAATTAGAAGGGATTACTAGTATATGGTTAACTCCTTTTTATGAATCCCCTAGTACACATGGATACAACATAAGTAACTATAAAAAGATTAAAAGAGAGTATGGAAGTATGGAAGACTTTGAAAAATTCATAGAAAAAGCTCATAATAACAATATAGAAGTATTTTTAGATATGGTATTTTGTCATACTGATTACAATCATCCATTGTTTTTAGAATCAATAACTAAAGATAATAATTGTTACTTTTGGAGTGATAAACAGGAAGATTCTCGTTGGAGATATTGTTATGGAAATCAAAAATGGTACTACGCCCCATGGGATCACACGATGCCTGCTTTAAATGGTAATAATCCTAGAGTTAGAGCAATGATAGAAGATACTGTTAAGTTTTGGTTAAGTAAAGGTGTTGATGGTTTTAGATTAGATGCCGTACCATTTATAGAACATCATGGTGTAAAAGGACTTGAGTTTTGGGGTTGGTTTAGAAGAATGTGTGAAAGTATAAAACCTGATATATACTTAGTATGTGAAGCATGGGACGAGTATCAGGTAAGTCACGCTTACGGCGAAGTAATAGGCAAATCATTTAATTTTGAGCAATCCGGATGGATTAAACATCATATAAATAGTGATGAACCTCTTGTTATTAAGAATGATGTTAAACATGATGTTAATTTCCTAGACAACCATGATATGAGTAGAATTGCACAAAGTTTTAATGGAGATTTAAATAAACTTAAAAGAAGTGCCGACATATTATTTTCTTTAGGTGGAGATGTATGTTTATATTATGGAAGTGAAGTCGGTCATGGAAAGGACGCATTTGTACATCAAGGAGGAGAAGGAGATTGGAAAGTCCGACAACCAATGCCTTGGTACGATGTTGAAATCCAAAGAAAAGATCCAAATAGCTTATTTAATTATTACAAAAAATTAATAAAAGAATATAATAAATAATAAAATTATAAAAGGAGAGATGTTAATATGAGTAAACATAAACATTCAAATAAAAAATGCTTGGTATATGTACTTGAAACAAGTGAGTATATGCTTTGTGAATATTGTGAGGTTTGTAAAAGAATAAAATACTTATCAAATATATTGAACAAAGACAAAACTAAGATGTCAAATAAAGACATTATTAAAAAGTATAAAGGCTTACCTGTGAGAAGTTTAACAAGAAAAGCTGATAAATATTTAAAATAAATTACACAAAAGCTAGGAAAATCTCCTAGCTTTTGTAACATAGGGAGGAATTATTTATGGATAAGATTTATGTAATTAAAGTATTTAACGTGGAACATGAGAATGGTAAATACACATTCCATGAAGATGTTGCAATGATTACTACAAGTCGTTCACTTGCATTAAGAACTGTACATGAAAATATAGGTGGTATAGACGATTGCTGGTATAAATATGCTTTGATAGTTACAATTGAAGATGGAAAAGTTTATGGTGAAATTGATCCATTAAATTTAGAAGTATTCAAATATAATAAACCTTTGAATATTTATGAAAAATTTGATGAGGATGAAAACATGATAAAAGCTATCGAAAAACGTTACTGTTACTACAAATAATGGTTCATTTTTCTTTACAATTTAAGTATATTATAAGTATAAGGGGGATGAGAAAATTGAAGAAGTTACGACTGATCTTTTATGATTTTGAAGTTTTTCATGATGATTTTTGTGTAACATTCATAACATATCCATCTATGAAAAGAAAAACTTTCATAAATGATAGAGATGGATTAATTGAATTTCATAATAGAATTAAAGACAATTACATACTGTGTGGTTATAATAACGCTCATTATGATGATGTTATTTTCAAAACAATTTTAATTGGAGAAGATAGAATAGGACATAGTTTAAAAGAAGTGAGTGACATGTTAGTAAGTGGGAAAAACGCTTTCAACATATCAAGACTTTATAATAAAGTTGGATTTATAAACACATATGATTGTATGATAAATAAAGCCATGGGGTTAAAACAATATGAAGCATTCTTCGGTAGTAAAATATATGAATCTAATGTTGATTTCAATTTAGATAGAAAACTTACAAAAGAAGAATTAAAGGAAACTGTATATTACAACATACATGACGTTGAACAAACTATTAAATTATTTGAATTAACTAAAAATGATTTTGAGGCTCAACTTAATTTAATACAAACTTTTAAACTACCTTTGAATTGTTTTAATAAAACTAAAGCTAAATTATCTGCTATGATTTTAGGTGGTGTAAGACAACATAATTTACATGATGAAATGGAATATGGTTTCCCAAATACATTGATTTTAGAAAAATATGGAGATATAAAGAAACATTTTGATGAGAAAAGATTTACTCATGTTGTAAATGAAAAAGGAACAAAGAGAAAGAATCAATTAGACATAGATGTATATGGACTAAAAACAACATATGGTTATGGTGGCTGCCATGGTGCTTTAGAAAAATATTATACTGATGATAGTAATGGAGGATTGATAATCCACACCGACGTGGCATCACTTTACCCCAATCTAATGATTGAATATGATTTACTTAGTAGAGGTGTAAGTGACCCTAATAAATATAGAGAAATACTAGAAACAAGATTAGCATTGAAACATGCTGGTAAAAAGAAAGAACAAGCACCATATAAGATAGTCCTTCGATAGAGGGTCTATTCAAAACCTTATGAACCTCACCAAGGGTATGATATCTACGTTTAGTAATACCAGGAAATGGGTATGAAAGATATTGTTAACAGGGGAAACCCTAACGTAAAGTCGAGGGCAATCCTGTGTTTGAATGTAATGATTTTATAAGTTTAATAAGAGAGAGGGGGTGGGAATATGATAGGTGAAAAATATGGAAGATTAACAATTTTGAAATTAGATGAAACAAAAAGTGGGAAACGTAAATATTATATATGTGAATGTGAGTGTGGTAATAAAAAATCTGTTAGGTTGGATTGTTTGAAATCAGGTAATACTAAATCTTGTGGTTGCTTAACTCATGAACCAAAAGGTGATGGTCGTACAAAAGAAAAATTGTATCATGTTTGGGCAGGGATAAAAGATAGATGTAATAATCCTAATAATGCAAAGTATCAAGATTATGGTGGAAGAGGTATTAAAGTATATTCTGAATGGAATGGTTCTCATGATTATATTAATTTTAAAAACTGGGCTTTAAATAATGGATATAAAAGTGGATTAAGCATAGATCGAATTGACGTAAATGGTAATTATGAACCTAATAATTGTAGATGGACTACTCAAAAAGTTCAAACTAGAAACATGAGAAATAATATAAATATAACTTATAAAGGTGAAACTCATGTTTTGCAAGATTGGGCTGAAATATTAAATATAAATCCAAATACTTTATATAGTAGGATTATAATTTTAAAATGGTCAATTGAAGATGCATTTGAAAATCATGATACTAATAATTATATAAATGGTCTAAATAAAGCTAATGAGAAGAATAAACAAGAATATGAGAAGAAACGTAATATGATTATAAGTAGGATAAAACAATTAGTCTCATTAAATACACCAAATGAAATAATAAATATAATCAAAAAAGAATATTCTATTAAAGACTCTAGGACTATTTATAAATTCTGCTGTAACACCACAAGGAAATGTGACTTCGTTGACTGGTTAAAAAAGTTATAAAATTAAATTACATTCAAATCAAACGACTATCGAAATCTCTTGTATTCGAGAAACACGATATAAAGAGTTAGTAGAGTACATTAACTATTGGTACGTTAATGGAAGCGTAAGGTAATAATAATTGGTAATAGATTATTATTAATGATATAGTCTACTCCCCTAATAAATATCGGGAAACCGAGGGTATAAAGGAAATTCGACTTATGGTATTACTCTTGATCAATATTCTACTTTATATGACCCTAAACATGGTAGAAGCGTATGTGTTTATGGACAATTATTGATAACTGACTTGATAGAAAAACTAGAGAAGGCGTTTGGAGATAGATGTATTCCTATCCAATACAATACTGATGGTATTATTATGAAACTCAAAGACAAAAAAGATTTCGACGAGTATGTGAATGTGTGTAAAGAATGGGAAGATAGAACTAGATTAAGCCTAGAACATGACATAATCACCAAATTATATCAAAGTAATGTAAACAATTACGTATGCATATTTGACAATGGAAAGTTAGAACGTAAAGGAAAATATTTTCAAGAAAACTCATTGTTAAAAAATGATTTACCATTTCTATCTAAATCAATTGTAAATTATTTAATTTTTAATAAATCTGTGGAAGATAGTATTAAAGAATGTAATTATATTGATTTCCAAAAAGTAGTTAAGATTGGAAAAACGTATAAATTTGTATCACATGGAGATAAAAAGATAAAGGAAAGAGTCGTTAGAATATTTGCTAGTAATGATGAAAATGATGATGGAGTTTTTAAAGTTAAAGATAAGATGAAGGATGGAGTTATGATTGAAGGGTATGAAAAAATTGCTGATACAAGTGAACATTGTTTTATAGATAATGATGACATAACAAATAAAGATATTCCTAGCAATTTAGATATTGATTATTATATTAATTGGGTAAAAAAAGAAATAAAAAGAATGGGATTTGCAAGGGATGATTTGTAAAGTTATTGGATTTGAGGAGGAAAATATATTTTATCAAGGGGATTGATTAGTATGAATAAATGTAAAGTTTGTGGTAGAGAACTAGATAAAAAATATAAACATGGTCTATGTCAAAAACATTTTGAAGAATTATCTGAATATGGATTTTTCATATCAAATACACCCCGAACATTTTATGACCCAAATGAATATGAAATACACGATAATATAGTTGAAATGAAATTATATGATAATTTACAAGAAGAAATTGATGAGATAGTTATACTAGATTTAGAAGACTTAGATAAAATAAAGGATATTAGATGGGATAAGAAACAATCTTGTATTACAGGAAAAGTGTTAGGGAAATCTGTACTATTACCAAACTATATTTTAGATACTGGTGAAAAGATAGAACATATAAACGGTGACTTTTTAGATTGTAGAAAGGAAAATTTAAAAGTCGTCGAAAAAGAATATAAAAAGAAAAAAGTAGATAGACGTAGAAAAGGAAAAATAGATATTACTTCTTTAGGAACAAGTACAATAGGAGTAACTGGTTCTTGTTGGAGTATTGAATATGACAAAGTAGATGGCACTAGAGGACTTATATTGATTGAAAATGGGATAAGTCAAGGTGGAACTGTTGTAGAAGATTATAATGCTAATAAAAGAATGGCTGATTATATACCTTATGATAGAGCTGATTTCATGTTATATACTCATATTCACGGTGATCATTTACTTTTATCACCCGCTGGTATAAGTAGAGGATTTCATGGTAAAGCGATAATGACTAAAGGTATGAAATTATTAGGTGAAAAACTTTTATTAGATGGTGCTTTTATTCATGATAGAAACATAAAAGAACTTAAAAAGAGTGGTAGAAAAGCTGAACCATTGTTTACTGAAAGTGACACATATTTATTTTTAAATAAAGTAAAAGAAATACCTGATAATGAAATAGTAAAACTTAGCGAAGAAGTAAGTGTTAGGTTATTAAATAATAGTCATGTATTAGAAGCATATCAAATAGAAATTTATATTAAGAAACCTTCTAACCACATAGTTAAAATATTATACACTGGAGATTTAGGAAGTAAGAAAAACTTTGAATTTCAACCATTTTTAAAGGAAACTGAAGTTGTTAAAAAAGCTGATATAATGATATGTGAATCTACTTATGGTAGTAATTCAAGAAGTTTCACTAAGCAACAATGTATAGATGAACGTAAAGAATTAATGGATATAGTAGATGATACAATTGCTGCCAAAACCAAATGTTTAATACCTAGTTTTAGTTTCTCTCGTACTCAATGTGTTATGTGTATGTTATATGAGCATTTAAAAGATAGTAAAGATAATTTCCAAATAATAGTGGATAGTAGATTAACTGGAGAGATAAATAATGCTTATCGAGAAGTTTTACAAGGTGAAGATAGAGAATATTGGAATGAAGTTATGGCATATGATAGATTTAAATTCATAACAAATTATAAAGAAACATTAGAGTATTCTACTAAAAATGATGGTATTCCTAGAATTATATTATCTAGTTCAGGATTTATGGAAGCAGGTCATGTTAGAACTTGGGCTAGTAATATAATGTCCAATCCAAATAATACAATTTGTTTCATAGGATATAGTGGAATTGGAACTTTAGCCGAAAGAATACAAAATAGTAAAAGTGGAGAAATGATGATTGATGGTATAAAATGTAAGAGAAAATGTAAAATAAAAACTTTTAAAACTTTTAGTAGTCATATTCAACAAGATGAAATAATAAATTATTTTAAACAAATATCTATAGGAGATAGAATTCTAATACATCATGGTGACGAAAACTCAAAACATGAATTGAAGGAAAAAGCAACTAAAGAATTAAGAAAAATTGGTAAAACAACTAAAATAGTAGTTGTTGAAAAAGGTTGTGATACGTTTGCATTGTAGAGTTGGGGAAGTTAATTATAATAAATATGGCGAAGAAATGAAAATAATAGAATATAACAAGGCTAATGACATAATTGTAGAATTTATAGATACTAAATTTAAAAGAAAAACGACATATGGTAAATTTAAACAGGGGATTCTTTTATCCCCTTATTCTAAAACTGTATATGGGGTTGGTTATTTAGGTAAGTTTTATAACTATAAAGGTGTAAGCAAATTAAAAGCATATCCATACTGGAGAAATATGATTAAAAGATGTTACTGCAAAAGAGCCTTAGAAATAGAACCTAGTTATAAAATAGTTAGTGTGTGTAAAGAGTGGCATAATTTTGAAAATTTTAAAACATGGTTCGATTGTAATTATTACACCGTTAAAAATGACTTCATTTGTTTAGACAAGGATATAAAAAATAAAAATAGTTTTATTTATAGTCCAAATACCTGTGTTTTTATACCTAATAGAATCAATGTTATTTTTGAAAAAATAAAGCGAGAAAAAACATCAACTAGAAACTCGTTACCTCTTGGAGTTCAATGGATTAAAGCTGACAAAATTTATGGTTGTGCATGTAGAGAAAATGGTAAAAAGGTATGGCTTGGAAGGTCTCATGATATTAACGAACTTTTTGAGAGATATAAGCAATATAAAATGAAGGTGATTAAATGTCGTTTACAAGAGTATGATGAAATTCCTGATCATGTAAAGGACATTGTATTATCATATGAAATAGAAATAACTGATTAATGTTATAAATACTAAACCCAAGAATTTTCTTGGGTTTTTTAGTTCACTTTTTCATACAATTTAAGTATATTATAAATATAAGAAGTGATTAAACATAAGAAGGTGATGAAAAATGATTTAAAAAAATTTAAATTTAGGTTCACTTTTTTAGTCATTTTAAGTATATTATAAATGTAAGATAAAAGTCTTACAAGAAAAATAATTTATAAATTGGGAGGGAATTACAATGAAAGATATGAACGAAGAACTAAAATTATATGCTGATGATAGTCAATCTTTATTCAATAGATTGGAAAAAGTAATATATGTCATAACTGATAAGCATGATACTTCTGAGGATACAATAGATAATTTAAGATTTACATTAGAAGAGTTTGGGTCTGTTTATGAGGATCTACTTATACTTTTAAATGAAAAATTAGATGAAGAAATATAGGGGTGATGATTTTGTTAACTGTAGAAAAAAGAAATAAGGAAATCGTATCATTTGATAAAAAGAAAATAGAACAGGCTATAATTAAATGTATAAATGATGTGGGGAAAGTAACTAAAGATAAAGAAACTATTGCAACATTGATAGCAATACAAATAAAAAATAAACATAAAGATGATTTAGTACCATTACCAATAGAAACTATACAGGATGAAGTTGAAAAACTATTAATGGAATTTAGTTTAGATGAAGAAGCGAAAGCATACATTTTATATCGAGATAATCGTAGAAAAATTAGAGAATTGAATTCTGATGTATATGAACGTTTACAAAAACAAATTGGTAATATTTTGGCGACTAAAGACATTATCAATTCTAATGCTAACGTTGATGAAGGATCTTTTAGTGGAAGAAATAATAAAGTAATGGGTGAAGTATTAAAACAATATGCACTAGATAATTTAATGTCCGAGACAACAAAGAATAATCATTTAAATGGAGTAATATATCAACATGACTTAGATAATTATTCAAACGGAATGTTCAATTGTTTAGTAGTTGATTTCGAAGACTTATATAAAAACGAACATGGTTTTAAAACAAGAAATGGGGATGTTAGAGAACCTTCTAATATAATGTCATTTATGCAATTGGTTGCCGTAGTGTTTCAAGCTCAATCACAATGTCAATTTGGTGGAATAGCAAGTGCTAAAATAGATTATGAAGGAGCACCTTATGTGCATAAATCTTTTATCAAAAACTTTAAAGATGCTTTAATTGATATTTTAGAATTAGATGAACATGAAGTTGAAGACTGTATGAATAAATATAGTGATTTAAAAATAGGGAATGAAAACATATTAAAAGATGACAAACTAAAAAGATGTTACGATGTGGCATTAAGACATACAATACGAGATACTAAACAAGCATGTGAATCATTGTTCCATAATCTTAATACCTTGGAATCTCGACCAGGTTCACAAGTGCCATTTACTTCTATAAATTTTGGTTTAGATACTTCTGAAGAAGGTAGACTAGTTTCAAAATCATTATTAGAAGCATCAATTGATGGAATTGGTCATCTACATAGAACTTCAATATTTCCAATTTCAATATTTAAATTGAAAGGTGGAATAAATAGATTTCCAAATGATCCGAATTATGATTTATTTCAATTAGCTTTAAAATCAATGTCAATAAGAATATATCCTAATGTAGCAAATTTAGATTGTCCAATTGATAATGGTTCAACAAAAAAAGACGAAGCATTTTGTACAATGGGTTGTAGAACTCAAACTGGATTTGATATCAATGGATTAGGTGACACTATGACTGGTAGAGGTAATATAGCTCCTGCTACAATAAATTTAGTTGATTTAGGTATAAGACATGGAATATGTTTGGGTGAGAGAAAAGAAGCTGACGTAGAAGGATTTTTTAAAGAGTTAGATCAAAGAATAGATGAGTGTGTAGACTCATTATTAGATAGATATGAATATATAGCGTCTCAAAAAGCACGTTCCGCATACTTTACTTATGAAAATGGATTAGTGAAAAATACGTTAGGTAGAAAGTTAAGACCTGATGAAGAAGTTAGGGAATGTGTAAAACATGGAACACTAGCAATAGGATTCCATGGTATGGCTGAAACATGTTATGCTATGTTTGGCAAAACACATACTTATGACGAAGAAGTTAGAAAATTTGCTTATAAAATAGTCAAACGAATTAGAGAAAAAGCTGATGAAAATAAAGAAAAATATAGTTTAAATTTTAGTTGTTATGCTACTCCTAAATATTTGGGCGTACAATAAGTGATTGTTGTATGAATCTCTATTAAACGGTCATAGCTGAATAATCAATAAGCTGGTAAGAGAGCCTAAGTCCTGCGAAGGATAGTGGTAATACCGTACTAAGTTATTAAATCGTTATTTAAAAAGGGAGAGATTTAAAATAGCTGAAAGACTTTTTAAAGATCAATGGATAAATAGAAAAGATATAAAAGAAAACATAAAACAATTAAAAGAATCTGAAAGATATTTCATATCTGAGTATGGAAACATATATAAACAAATGGAGAATGATTATTTTAGAAAATTAAAATTATACATTAATAAAAGAAATGGTTATGCATACATTAGATTAACATTATCCGATGGAACTTCTAAAAAATATAGGGTTCATAGATTAGTAGCAAAATATTTTGTAGACAACCCTAATGATTTACCTATAGTTATGCATTTAGATAATGATAAAACAAATAATCATTATTCAAATTTAAAATGGGGGACAATTCAAGAGAATACGCAGCAAGCGTATGACGATGGTTTAGAAGTTAATGCTAAAGGATATGACGATAGTCAATCGAATCCAATATATGTTTATGATATGAATGGTAATCTTTTATATTCTTTTGGTTCAATATCAATTGCAAGTGAAGAATTAAATATAGCAAAATCTACAATAAGTAGGCAATGTAATGGAACTACCAAAGGTAAACCTAGATGTGGGTATTGTTTTAAATATCAAAATAATTAAAAATACGATTTAATAATAATGTCTAACGACTATCGAAAACACACTTATTCGAGAAATACGGTGAGTGGAAGTGAGTAGAGTAGAGCCTATTGAGGTAGGGTGATGTGGCAAGTAAATCCCTTTAAATCGAAATGTAGAGAGTCTTATATTTGGTAAAAGAATATAAGATTAAGATATAGTCTAGTCCGACTCTATAAAGAGTGTTAAAGTATAGTGAAAACTACGGTATAATCGGCTGAAGGTTTGTGTAGTACATTAAGAGATAAAATGGTTTCTAAGTATGGAATTATAAAAGGTGTTACTGATAGAGAATTTTTAAGTAATTCATATCACATACCTGTGTATGACAACATAAGTGTAGCCGAAAAATTAAAACTAGAAAGTCCATTCGCACAACTTTGTAATGGAGGTAACATAACTTATGTAGAATTACAATCTTCTGTAAGAAATAATCTAAAAGCATTGGAGGACATTGTAAATTATGCTTGTGATCAAGGTGTTAGATATTTAGCAATAAACATTCCAATAGATACTTGTAATCAATGTGGTTATTCAAATGAAATAAACGATAAATGTCCTGTATGTGGTTCTGATGACATAGAAAGACTTAGACGTGTAACTGGTTATATTACAAAAGATTATCATAATTTTAATAAGGGTAAAATTGCTGAAACTGAAGCTAGAGTAAAACATAGCAATTATCGTGAAGATTATGGATCAAAGGAGAATGATTAATTTGAATATAGCAGGATTTATAGAAGAATCAATTGTGGATGGTGAAAGAGTAAGGAGTGTAGTGTTTGTTTCGGGCTGCAAGCATTGTTGTAAAAATTGTCATAACAAAGAAACTTGGGATTTTGAATATGGTAAAGAATTTACTAAAGAGGAACAAAAGAAAATTGCACTTAGGGTTAAAAATAATCCACTAATAACTGGATTAACAATATCAGGTGGAGATCCAATGTACTCTTATAAAGAAGTTATTGAATTTATTAAATTGTATAAATCATATAACCCAACACATGATATTTGGTTATATACTGGTTTTACAATTGAAGAAATAGAAAATTGTGAAATGAAAGAAATATTTGAACATATAGATTATTTGGTAGATGGACTTTATGAAGATGATAAAAAAGATATATCATTGCCATTTAAAGGGTCAAGTAATCAACGTATTTATAAAATTAGATAAATTTGGGGGTAATATAATATGAAAAGTATTTTAATGAAAAGAATAAAAGATGAATTTGGAATAACTTCAATTGCTGGTAAAAATTTAAGTGAATATAGCTTCTATACTCTTATCGGATTTGTCACAAGAATGAGAAATGGAGAAGAAATTAAATAGATTAAAAATAACTCACTAGATTAATTTCTAGTGAGTTTTATAAAATAAAGGGGTGATTATATGAAATATAAAGTTGGGGACAAAGTTAGATTAAAGGATGACTTACGACATGGTGACTGTAATGGTTATTATATGTGTTACATGAACAATTTCAAAGGCAAAGATCTAACGATAGCTGCCATGGAAGAAATCAATGGAGTTACGATATACACAATGGAAGAGGATAAGGACGACATTAAATGGAAATTTGTCGACGAAATGTTTGAGGAAACATCATCAAAATAGTTCACTTTTTTACACAATTTAAGTATATTATAAGTGTAAGGAGATGATAGAATGTGGAACTAGATAATAATTTTAAAGTAATAGAAGGCGTTTTATTTATATTGGTTGATGGAAAGTATGTTCCATTTGGAGAAAAACGAGTAGATATGACCAATGACATGACTTTTACATCATCCAATGATACAATTGACTTTGATAAACTATCAGGTGAAGGTAAAGAGTTGTTTGAATTGTATAAGGATACTTTAAGTTTAGATGATGATTTAGCTAAAAAAATTATAAGTAGTAATCAAAGTGCCATATTTACGTTAAACAATAAAAAGGGTAGAATATTATTTAACAAGATGAATGAAGTAAGTATTTTGATCAAGATAACATTAGACAAAGATGACACAACACCATTAACTGAAGATGAAATTGAAAAGCTAAAAGAAAAATACAAATAATAGAAAGGGGAAACTATTATGTATAAAGTCATTAGCATGAGTGTGACTGGCGAATTTCAACATCATTTGGAGTGGATTGATAAATATGTCAACTTGGTTGAGACAGGACTTGGTTTATTATATTTGGAGTGTGAAAATAAACGAGTTTTATTAGTATCTCCAAAAATTTATAAAAAGAATGGATATTTGTATGTTTTAACACGAAATGAGCTTTATGTGTTAGAAAAAGTAAAAGATGATTCTGAATCCATTGAAAACACTAGGGTGTAAGGAGGTAAAATTGTGTCAAATAAAAAACTATTTTTATTGGTAGGAAAAAGTGCAAGTGGCAAGGATACATTTATGAATATGTTATTATCTGATTTTAAAGAAATAAAACCATTAGTTTCTCACACAACTAGACCTATGAGAACTGGAGAAAAAGATGGTGAAACATATCATTTTGTAGATGATGCAACTTTTGAAGAAATGTTAGACAATGGTGAATTTTTAGAAACTACATCATATACTATAGAAAGTGAAAATAAAATTTATAAATATGGATTGAGTAAAAAAGAAGTTATGGACACTCCTTATGCAATGACTATAGTCAATCCTTATGGGCTAAATAATTTATTAGCAAATAAATTTATTAAAGATAACATTGTATCAATTTTAATTACAAGAAATGATAAAGATAGAATATTAGCATATATAAATAGAGATGAAAATGTTAATATAAAAGAAATGATTGATAGATATAAACGTGATGAAGAAGATTTTGAAAATGTGATGACTGATTATATGCTTGAAAATGATGACACAATATGTAATTCATATATTAAACTATATAAATTAATCAAAGAAGAAATTGAGGAATAAGATATGGTTATATTAGGATTAGATTTAAGTAAAAATAATACTGCTTATTGTGTATATAACGATGAGGAGAATACATTTGATTATGGGGAAATAAATACGGAAAAACTCAAAGGGGATTTTGATAAGATAATCACAATATGTAATTTTTTATCAGGTTTAATAAAAGATCATAAAGTTAATGTAGTAACATTTGAAAAAGAAAAGTTAACTCCTTCTTTAGAATTTAGATTTACCTATAACAAAATAATAGGTGGCGTATATAGAATTGTAGATGAAAATGGAGTTAAAATTGGGGAAATGAAAAGTAGTTTTTTCATAAAAGAAATTATGGGGGTAGGTAATTATACCTTACTTGAAACATTTAGATATGTTGCTAAGAAACATATTAACATAGGAGATATAATTAATAAAGGTAAAGGTAAAAACAATCATATTTATAGAGCAATATGCGTGGCAATTGCATTTAGTTTAGGGGAGAAAAATAAAAATGGAAAATAAAAATGTCTTAGGATTAGATTTATCATTATCATGTACTGGATATTCTATAGTGAGGTATGACCAACAATCATACCTCATTCTTGATTATGGGACAATTAAAACTAAACAAAACGACTTTAACAATATAATAGAACGATTAACATATATATGTAAAGAGATTCAAAATATATTAGATTCAAATGAGATTGATATCATTGTTATAGAAGATAGTATACCTGTCAAAAATAGTAAATCGGTATTACAAGTGAATGTTTTAAAGGGAATGGTTATAAGAACTATCCAATACAATGATAAAGAGATACAATTGTATTATCCTTCTACTGTTAAAAAGAAGGTGACAGGCAGTGGTAGGGCATCTAAAGAGGATGTGGCCAATGCTATTAAAGAAAAAACTAACCTTGATCTTGAATATTCTGACAAAAACAATAGTAGGAAAACAAGTGATATATTTGATAGTATAGCATTATGTATATGTTATTTAGAAAAATAGGTTCACTTTTTTATAAAATCTAAGTATATTATAAATATAAGGAGTTGATAAAATGGAAGAAAAGAAAGTAAGTTGTGGATTTTGCAAATATTTTAGGGTGAAAGATTTAGGTAATGGATTTTGTGAAATCTCATGTGATAAAAATAAAGTAAATTTACCTTATCAACCTTGTAATGCTTATGAAGAGAAAATAAAATCTAACGAAAGTTAATAAGTTGTGTGATTGAGGGAGGGTTGAAGTGTGAATAAAATTAGAGTGTTTGAGGCTTTTTCAGGAATAAGATCACAATCAATAGCATTAAGAAACTTAGGAATAGACTATGAAGTTGTTGCTATAAGTGAAATTGATAAATATGCAATACAAGCGGGTGAAGCAATACAAGGGAAGGTATTAAACTTAGGGGACATAAGTAAAATTAAAGTTGAGGATATTCCACAACATGACCTATTTACATATTCATTCCCATGCCAGGACTTATCCGTTTCCGGAAAACAAGAAGGATTAATTAGAGGTCAAACTAGAAGTGGATTATTATACGAATGTGAAAAGATAATAGAATACTGTAAACCTAAATATTTATTATTAGAAAATGTAAAAAATTTAGTTGGTAAAAAATTTAAACCACAATTTGATGAGTGGTTAGATTACTTAGAAGGTTTAGGATATACAAATTATGTCAAGGTATTGAACTCAAAAAATTATGGGATACCTCAAAATAGGGAAAGGGTGTTTGTTGTTAGTATATTAGGTGAACATGAACCATATGAGTTTCCTAAACCTATCCCACTAGACAAATGTATAGCTGATATATTAGAAGATCAAGTGGATGAAAAATACTATATAAATAAACCTTTCCATTTAGTTAATAAAGGACATCAAGCTGAATTAGATATAAAAGGTCAAGATTGCATTAAAAGAGTTTATGACATTGATAAAATAGCACCCACTTTAACTACTATGCAAGGAGGACTTAGAGAACCTAAAATATTAGAACGCAAGATAGTTTGTGAACAAAGATGTGATGAAGGACTTAGATTTTTTAAAGATAATGTTTGTGGTACTATAAGGACGATTAATAGTGGTGGTGATAAAAGAATTATAGAGTTAAAAGAGAAAAATAAGGATGATCATACTATAGACACTGATTTTAGAATAAGAAAATTAACACCTAGAGAATGTTTTAGATTGATGGGATTGAAAGATGATGATATAGATAAAATACAACAAGTAGGAATAAGTAACACTCAACAATATAAACTTGCAGGGAATAGCATAGTCGTTGATGTATTAGAGGGAATATTTAGAAATTTATTTGTAAAAAAATAAAAAAATTTCTTTATTATATGTTTAAAGTCTAAAAAAGGTGGTATTTATATATTGTAAGATAAAATAAATAGTCTTCGGACTTTAAATGTAGGAGGAATTTTATGTTAGGAAGAACACAAATAAAAGATATGAAAAAATTATTAGAAGGTGTCAATGATGTAAAAGAAAATACATTAACAATTGATATAATGGATATATTAGATACTTTAGAATCTTATGAAGTTGATAATGGTATCATATATGATAAAGAAGAAGAAACTGATTATGAATATTATATTGATGATTATTTAGAAATAGGACTTGATGAAGGTTGGATAGAAGAAAGAAATGCTAATAATACTTATAATTGGGGTGCACCATTGATCAACGATATTAATTTTGAAATTTATTATGATAACCATGAACGTGAATATATAGTTAGATTTAGAATTCATTGTGGATATGGAGATATAAGGGTTGGGTATTCTGAATGGATGTATTTAAGTTTTAGCTATGAAGAAGAATTTTTAGAAGTATTATTGGAATGTTCTAAAACAATAGAAGTTAAATTGGATGATGAAATATATTATATAGATATAAATCCTTTAAATGATAACGTAAGTTTATTAGATAAAAATTATGAAGAAATAAATGGAGCTGCTAAATATGATTTATTAGATAAAATGGAAGAATTAAACTTAGTGACATATTAAAAAATAAAAATAAAATTTTAAAAAGGAGTTGGTATTATGGCTGCATTAATATGGGGTATAATTTTTGGGATAGGTTGTGGTTATATAGCAAATGAAAAAGGTAGAAGTGCTGGATTATGGGCAATATCAGGCTTCTTCTTTGGATTAATCGCATTATTCATAATAATATGTTTGCCTGATAAAAATTAATAAGAAAGAGGGGATATTGATATGAGTGATAGAATAGGAGAAGAAAAAATCAACAATTTCGGTAGTGTGATGCGAATAAGCAAGTGTAGAAATTATGATGATATAAATGTGTATTTTCCCTGAATACAACTGGACAAAAGAACATATAGGATATGATGTATTTAAAAAAGGTAAAATAAAATGCCCATATGAAAAGAGAGTTTTTAACATTGGCTATCTTGGTGAGGGAAGATACAATGCGTCAATAAATGGAAAACTCACAAAATGTTATAAAATATGGCAACATATGTTGGCTAGATGTTATGATTCTAAATATATAGAAAAGTATCCAACATATAAAGATTGTATTGTACACGATTCATGGCATAATTTTCAAAATTTTGCAGGATGGTTTGAAAAGAATTTTTATCAAATTGAAGGAGAACGAATCTGTTTAGATAAAGATATTTTATGCAAAGGAAATAAAATGTATAGTCCCGATACTTGTGTGTTTGTACCAAGTAGAATAAACACGTTGTTCATCAAATGTGATGAGCGTAGAGGGGACTTGCCGATTGGAGTAAGTGAACATAAACCTGGATATAGAGTAGGTGTAAGTTGTAATAATAAATACCTTAAACTAGGTACATTTAGCACACCCCATGAAGCATTTTTAATGTACAAACTAAACAAAGAACTAGTTATTCAAGGTATCGCTAATGAATGCAAAGATAAAATACCAACTAAACTTTATGAAGCATTGATGAATTACAAAGTTGAGGAGGGAGATTAATGACTAGAAATGAAATTTATGAAATAATGGATTCAACGATAAAAAGTTATTTTCCATGCTTTTGCCACACATCAAGTAGAAAATGGGTAAAGAAATTTTATGAAAGCCATTACGAAGTATTTTCAACTAAGTACTGGATTGACTTGAACAATGAAAGAGTTACTTTGTATGAATTAAAAGATGTAGACTTAGAATTATGGAATAAATATTATAATAGATGGATGAAACAAGGAATGAAGTTGACATTAAATTACGTTGAGGAATGTAAAGTTAAACATGAGGAAGAAGAAAAGAAAAAGCAACAAAAGGCTAAAATAAAAAGAAAAAAAGGAAAATAAATTAAATTATAAAGGAGATTGATAGTATGTTAGATGTTAAAATAAGAAAAATAAGAGAAAATAGTAAATTACCTGAAGCACACAATGGTTGTTGGTGTGATACTTATATATCAAAAATAGGAACTGTATCACCTGATGAAGGAGGACGATATAATTATGATCAAATAGTTTGGTTTGATGAAAATAAACACGACACAATATATTATGCTAAAGATGATGTTGTAATAGTTAAACTTGGATTCGCTTTACAACTACCTCCTAACCACGAACTACATTTATTACCACGTTCAAGTACATTTAAAAATACAGGCTTATTATTAACTAACTCTATGGGAATTGGAGATACAAGTTTTTGCGGCGATGGGGATGAATATAGTGCGTATTTGTATGCTACTAGAGCTGGTGAAGTATCAATTGGACAACGTATTATACAAATAAAAATAGAGGAATCAATGGGTGATAAATTTACATTTACTGAAGTTGATCGTTTAGGCAATCCTGATAGAAAAGGCTATGGCTCAACAGGTAAATAATTAAAATAGGAAGAAAAATTCTTCCTATTTTTATAAAAGGGGATAGATATTATGAAATATAATATTGGTAGTACTGTTAAATTAAAAGATGACCTTGAAGTAGGAAAAAGATATGGTGAATATTACTTCGATGAAGAAATGAAAAATTTAATAGGTAAAAAATTAGTTATTGATGCTATACATCATTTAAATGGTGATGATCATATACATTATCATATCAAAGATGTTAGTAGTAAATATTCTTTTACTGATGAAATGTTAGAAGATTTTTATAAAGATAAGCCTAATTTTATAATAGAAGTGAGGGAAATTGAATGAAAAGATTAACAATTCTGCTGGATAATGATGATGTAATAACTACTTTCATAAATGATTTATTGAATGAATATAACGAAACTTATTCTACTAATTACTTGCCTAAAGACATAACATTTTGGAGAATCAATGAAACCTTAAACTTAAAAGAAAATATATTTGATTTAATTACGTATGATTTTTTAGTTAACAAAGTTCATGAAAAGAATAATAGTATCCATTGGATTAAAACACTCATTGACAATGGACATAGAGTATATATAGTTTCTGATACTACTGAAGAACAAGCACAATCAGGTAAACGAGATTGGTTATTAGATAGAATACCATACTTTAAAAAAGATCACATAATTTTCATTAAAAATAAAGGTATGATAAATGGCGACGTATTCGTAGATGATAATATATCTAACATTAGACAATGGCAAGAAAAGAATCCCAATGGAAAAGCCATATTAATGAGAAGTAATCATAATGCCAATAAACCTATTAATGATATTCCTATCATAGATAATTTAGGTGACATATACAATTACATCTAAAATCAAATATCCCATGAGATAAAACTTGTGGGATATTTTTTTAAAAATAGGTTCACTTTTTCGTATGATTTAAGTATATTATAAATGTAAGAAGAAATTAAGATAAAGTGAGTGAGGTGAAATTATATGAATATAGGAATAATAGATGCGGATTTATTAGACAAAGGAACTAGACATCCTAATTTAGCGTTAATGAAAATTAGTGGGTATTATAAAAAAGAAAATAAAGTTACGTTATTAACTTCATATGAAGATATACCTAAATATGATAAAGTTTTTATATCTAAGGTTTTTGAATTTACTAAAACACCAAATTTAAATATTTATAATAATATTGAGATAGGTGGTACTGGTTTCTTTGGAGTTAATGCTGCGGATTTACCTTATGAAATAGAACACCATATGCCGGACTATCACTTATATGATGAATACATCAAGGAAGAAATAGCTAGAGGAATTAAACTAAGTAAGTTTAATGATTACAAAGATGGTTCTATAGGTTTTATAACAAGAGGATGCTTTAGAAAATGTCCATTTTGTGTGAATAGAAAATATGACAAACCGGTAAAACATTCTGACATAGAAGAATTTTTAGATAAAGATAGAAAATATATGTACTTTTGGGATGATAACTTCTTGGCATATCCAGGTTGGAGAGAAGAACTAGAAAAGATAAAGAAAGTAAACAAACCTTTTGAATTTAGACAAGGACTAGATATAAGACTTATGACGGATGAAAAAGCACGATTATTAAATGAAATGAAATATCATGGAGATTGGATGTTTGCATTTGATAATATAAAAGACAAAGATTTAATCGAAAATAAATTGAAAATATGGAAAAAATATTGCAAAAAACAAACTCGATTATATGTGTTAGTAGCATACGATTCACAGGATATAGATGATGTGATCAATGCTTTTGAAAGAATAAAAATATTAATGAAGTATGGATGTATACCTTACATTATGAGATATAAAGATTATGAAAATTCAAAAATGCGAGGAATATATATCACATTAGCTAGATGGTGTAATCAAGTAAGTTTTTTTAAGAAAAACTCATTTAGACAATATTGTACAGATGTTAGCTCCAATGGAGTAGGTTCATCTGCCTATAGATATATGAGGGAATTTGAAAAATTATATCCTGATGTAGCTGATAAATATTTCGATTTAAGATTTGAAAACGAGAATGTATTCTATCACCATTAAATTTATAAAAAGGAGGTTGATAAGATGGAATTAAGAGGAATATTAAAAATGATGATTGGTTTGCCTGGTTCGGGCAAATCAAGATTCATTAAACAACATAGATTAGTTGATGAAATCATAGTGAATAGTATAAATACACTTGAGGAATTAGAAGATGTTAAAAATCTTCTTAGTGAAGGTAAATGTGTTTACTATGATGATACTAATACAACCAAAGAGCATAGGGAATATATAATCAAAGAACTTAAACCTTATACCTTATTTATAAAAGGAATATTTGTTTACAAGAGTTTATATCAATGTTATTATTGGAATTCTCGTCGTGAAGGTCAAATGTCTTATGAAATGATACATAATATGTATAAAGACTTTAATGTACCAACATTGAATGAAGGTTTTGATTCATTAGTTTTAGAATATGATAGAGAAGCTGAAAAACATTTTTATCATAGAAGATTTTTAGATAAAATTTGTAATGGTGAGTTATCATTATATGATTATCATAATTTTTTAAAACTTACTCGAAACGATGATGTCATAGGAGTCTCTCAAAATTCGATACACCATACATTATCTATTGATAGACATATGTACGCAACATATAAAAAATTAATTGAATTTGGAACAACGAATCAAAACTTACTTGTTGCTAGTTTATTACATGACATTGGGAAAGTAGAATGTATTATGGTTGATAAAGATGGGATACATTATCACTTTCCTAAACATGAAAATGTATCGGCATATTTGAGTATAAATACACTGAACGCCTTAGGTATGAAAAAAGCAAATATACTGGAAATAGCTGGACTAATTCAAAATCATATGACTCCAATCAATGACGTAGGTAAATTATTACACATTGCTGATAGAGAAGCGAGATAATTAAAAAAATAGGTTCACTTTTTTAGTTATTTTAAGTATATTATAAATGTAAGAGATAAGTCTTACAAAAATAAATTATAAAGGAGATTGATATTATGAATGAACAATTTGATAAGGAAATAGTTTTAAACTTATATAAACAAGAGTTAGCTGCTAAACAAGATGAAATAATGCTTTGGAAGGCTCGTTATTTTCAATTAGAAAAACAAGTAAATGAATTAATTGCAAAAATAGAGGAACAAAGTAAAAAAGAAACTAAAGAAAAAGAATAAAAAAAAGAAACCCTACTCCAAATTGGAGTAGGGCTATTTTATATAATTCATAATATAATCATAAGCATTAAAACTATCATTTTTACTATTTAATATATTATAAATTATATCTAGGGGAGATGTTTTTGTTTCAATTTTCTTTTCATCTTTTGAAGGAGAGTTATTAATTTTTGTTTTAGAAGTTATCTTTTTTTCACTTTCTTTAATAGGATAACTTTGCATTATTTTAATCATTCTAGTTAATTGTTTGTGATATCCTGCATCACGTCCATTTTCAACCCAATAATAATTACCTAATTGTTCAGTAGTTGGAGCTTTATTAAACAAATAACTATGTTTGTTAATTATACCAGCATATGTTGCCATCAAATTAATCATATGTTTATATCCATCCTTTGTTGTGGTAAATCTTCGCCAACCATGATGTCCTAATGACTTTATACCACCTGGATTATTAAATGCTACAAACAAATGTGATTTACCATATCCTGTTTCAATAGCTGAGATAGCTATAATTATACTGGGATCTATGCCTAATTCACTAGAATAATCATATACGAAATCTATATCATCAAGAAATTCTTTACTAGCATGTCTATCTTTCATACAAGCGTAGGCTTGAGATTTCTTCACTATAGGAATTTCTTGTTTTAAATCATATGAGTAAGAAGGAATAAAAGAACTCATAATGATTATAATCATTAATATAAGTATTTTAATTTTTTTCATCGTTGATCATCTTTTCAAAACGATTATAATATAATTTGTTTAAGTCAAATCTTTTACCATCAATCCACTTGCTATCAGTACATTGCCATATTATATAGTTATATTTATAATAACAAGCGTTTGTCCAAGATGCAATCCAAGTGTGATACTTGTTTAATGTATCTCTACTAAAATAATTAGAAGCGTAATCTAAATTAGTATAAATACCAACTTCATATCCTTCTTTTTTAATTGTATCACAAAAGATTCTTGCTAATTCATTAACTTTACTTTTACTTATTGATGCACCCATTTTATGAGCATAATTAATACTGTCGTATTCAAAATCATAAAATATAGGTAAAGTTATGTGTTCTTTATACTTGTCTATTGTTTTCAAACAAGCATTTGCTTCTTTATATTCCATTGCAGATGTATATGAATAAGAGAACCAATAAACACCTATTATCATATCATGTTTTATGGCTTCTTCAATATTTCTTTTAAACATAATATCTGTGTTTGGAGTTGTACCATATCCAGCTCTTATTATAACAAATTTAATATTAGCTTTCTTAATAGCATTCCAATCAATACGTCCATTATGTTTACTTATATCTAATCCTAAAATATAGTCGTCATCATTGTTACTTCTATTGCTTATGTCTAACTTGAAACTATGATTTGGTATTGATGTTATTTTTTCTTTTTTGAATTGATCATATTTTACTACTTTGATTTCTTTTTTAGTTTCTTTTTCCCCATTAATGATGTTGTATAGAATTGAAGTACAAGTATTATTTTCTCCACTGTCCTTGTTCAATATGTCGTAAATAATATCTGCTCCACTGGAGGCATAACAATTTGTTACACCTCCTATTATCAACAACATTGATAAAAATAAAGCAAATACATTACGATACATGGTTATTTGTTGTCTCTTTTACACAATATCCATGTTACTACCCCTGCAACTGCAAATATTGACATTTTGAAAAAGTTTACAATTAATTCAACGTAACTCTTTTGTATAGCGTCAAAGGTACTTCCTGATGGAGACCATCCTATACCTAATACAATAAGTGCTAACCATAAAACTACAATAGCAATTGTATGTTTATGTCTTTGTAACCAATTTTTTCTTGGGTTAGGACAACATTTTGAACAATGACATCCAACTGAATGCATTTCTTCTTCCCTTTCAACACAATCAGCTTCATTACATAAATTACATTGATGATTACAAGTAACGTGTTTGTATTCTACTTTTTGTTTAGGTTGTTTTATAGGACAACCAGCTTGAGCGTCACTAGTGCTATTTAATATGGCAGCGATTTGTTCCATATTCACCATTTCTGCACATAATCTATCTTGTTCTAATTTGATTTTAAGATTTTGAGTTTCTCTAATTTCTTTTTCTTTAAGTGCTTCATCTATACTTCTAATTTCTTTTGGAACTTCTTCTTTACGTTTAAGTTCATTTGCTCTTTTTAATATTTCTCGTTTAGATAACTCACTCATGTTAAATTACCTCCTTATTTTTATTCGGGCATAGTATATTGTTCTATATATTTTGCTTGTTGAAATACAGTTTCAGGTTTACCTAAATCAATTGTTGCTAATAAATGATCAATTAAACCCATGTTACAATAGTTACTTATGCTTTCATCGTGTAGAATTAGGCTTCTTTTTATAAAACAATATATTAAATACATTTCATTTTTATTATAATTACAATCTAATATAACACCATGTTCTGCAATTAAATATTTATTAAATTCTTTAATTAATTCTTTCACTTTATTTCATCTCCTTATTCATTGATATCTTCCTCTGATAAATCATCATACGCACCCAACATTTTACAAGCATCGTATTCATTTATATCATTACATGGTTTTGTACCATTTAATAAATAATATTTTAAGTCATTTAAACATCCATTTAATATATAATTTTGAATACCAAACTTTATAACTATATTATACATCAATGCACAAGTTTGATATATTTCGTTTTGAGAATAATCACTATTAATAGTAAATCCTATTATCTTACTATATTCTTTATTAAACATACGTATTACTTCTTGCATTCCCATAACTCGTGGGAATGGCATTACACGTTCATCTGATATACTCATTTTATTTCATCTCCTTATCGTGGTGCAACTTCTTGTAACATCACATAATATATTTTTTGAACATTATTTTTAGGTTTTAATGTAGGGAATATTTCTGCAAATATAATATCATTTAAATTTCTATTATTGAAACCAGCTATAAAACGTAAAATCTTATACATCTCATCTTCATTGTAGTCATCGTCTATAAGAAAAGGCATCCCTTGTTCCCTACAATATTTATTAAACTCTTTAATTAATTCTTTCATTTAATCACCTTCTTATTTTTAATATAGTCTTCATAATACATAAATGTATATCCACCAGTACTTTTTCTAACTCCTCTACATAC
>ERZ1026856.141-NODE-141-length-51150-cov-7.361053_pt1 | contig 51150 bp, 39 predicted proteins | sample MGYA00380158_ERZ1026856 | MGnify/ENA primary metagenome ERZ1026856 (study PRJEB33269, sample SAMEA4719794) | human gut metagenome | biome: human-associated habitat; feature: organic feature; material: feces | place: Cameroon | collected 2013-10 ... | reverse complement strand
ATATTTTGCAAGATTTGGTTAAGGGCAAAGATAGTCATTTTTCAGACTCGAACAGGAAGGGAATTCCTCTCTCTTGTTTGAGTTTTATTTGAACTTTTTCCACTCCCTCCTAAAGTTGCATTTATGAGTTGAACTTGCGAATTAAAAATGAAATAAAGTCTGCACCATAGGAACAAAAGCAAGTTTTGCATCATATTTCTTCCAAATAATTCGAGAAAACAGCGTTTCAATCTTGCAAAACGCTGTTTTTTTTCTAAGCGACAGGCTTGTTTGCTGTTTTATGGATTTTTTTGAAGAGAGAATGCCGCATGTTTAATTTGTGTCGGCAATATTTTTTCCCGCAAATTCCCCAATACAAAAGAAAATTATTATATCTTTGCAGACAGTATTGCCGTTTGCATTGAGACGTAAAGCAGTAATGCAAGCGGAACTTGCAAGAATTTAATCACAAATAAATAATGAATATGAAACAGTTAAGATCGAAAATTTCGAAAGCAATTCGTTCCCTTGCCGTGATGGCGATATGCTTACCGGGCTTGCAAGTCGTAGGGCAGAATGAAGTTTTTACAAATATTTATGGCGATGACACCTTAACTTTCGTTACCAGAGCACAAGGAGGTGTTAATCTGATTAGCGGAGGAAGAGGGGAACTTACCGTGCCATGCAGCGTTACTCACCCTCGAACCCACCATGTGTACAACGTTGTCAATGTGGCACTGCTTCAATCAAGTGCCAGCGATAACAGCAAAATAACCTCCATTGATGTTCCCGGCTGCATAAAAATGGTTAAGATAGGACATGCTGTAGAGCATATCGTCAACTTACCTCGGCTGTTCTTCACGAAGGAGTCGAAACTATCGGAAGCTCCGGCTTCAGTAATCATACAAATCTAAGTTCCGTTGTGATACCGGAAAGTATTACAACCATAGAACAGGGTGCTTTTCGAAATTGCTCTTCTTTAGTAACAATCAACCTGCCATCTAACCTTCAAGAACTTGGAGCCGGAGCATTTGAAAACTGCACATCTCTGACCGGTATTGAATTTCCGAGCAGCCTGACCACTATCAACAAATATACTTTCAGAGATTGCACCGCTATTGAAGAACTTGTGCTTCCAAATACAATAGACAGCATATTTGGATACTCTGATGACACTAATCATCCGATAGGTGCCTTTGCGCGTAGCGGTCTGAGGAAAATCACCCTGCCAAGCAGTTTGAAATACATAGGAACACCCTTTGTCGGCTGTGAAAATTTGGATACCATAATATTCAATGCAATAAACTGCAATACTACTGAAATCTCCTCCTTTTACACTCAGACACCGGCATTAACCGCTCCCAATCTCAAAACCTTAATCATAGGAGACAGCGTACAAAGAATTCCTAAGTATCTTGCATCGGGAACCTCCTTGGATACGCTGAGAATTCCCAATAGCGTAAAAGTAATAGGCTATGGGGCATTTAAGGATTGCAAAAACTTGAAATATCTCGACCTCGGCACTCCGGACTCAATCTGCGATAATGCTTTCTATGGAGATAGTTTGGAATCGCTGACAATTCCATCAAGCGTCAAGTACTCACTCGGCAACTTCCTCTTGTCTACTCTGCGAACATTCAACTATAATGCGATAGATCTCGAGTACTTCAAATTTCAGAGTGATTTCAGTTATGTAAGGGGTGATGACACCTTGGTGGTAAACATAGGAGACAGCGTAAGGCGTATCCCTATGTCTTTCTTACGCTCCGCTAAGAACCTACGTTCCATAAGCATTCCTGCCAATGTCAAAATCATAGGAGAGTATGCCTTTAAGATGTGTCTTGGCTTGACAGAGGTAAATCTGTCCGAGGGCTTGGATACTATAAAGTATGAAGCTTTTTATTCTACGGCTTTGGAAAACATAAAAATACCTAACACTGTAAGATTTATCGACTCTGATGCTTTTAGCAACTGCGATTCTTTACGAACGATTACCATAGGTAGAAATGTAGATTTTATAAACACCCGAGCCTTCAAATTCGATTCCTACAATAAGAAACTTGATAGCCTAAGATGTTTGGCAAGCGTTCCTCCTGTTTTAGGCACAAGTGTTTTCTCTACCGACACTTCCTCTGTTTTGATAGTTCCATGCGGAAGCAAGCCTGCATACCTTGCAAGCAGTTGGGCAAATTACTTTTCCTCGGAACAGATATTCGAGGCTTCGAGCTTCGATTTGAATATAGAGTCTGAAAACCCCGCTTTGGGCAGCGTCTCGGCAGCATATACCGACTGCGAACAAGTTGTTCTGACTGCCACATCGGAGATTTGTTCCCGCTTTACGGCATGGAACGACGGCAATACAGACAACCCTCGTACGATAACATTATCTCAGGACACAACATTCATAGCAAATTTCGAGAACATAATCTATGCCGACACCATATCGCAAACAATTAACGCAGGCACGAGCTTCAACTTCAACGGCAGAGAATTGACACAAACCGGCACATATACCGATACCCTGCAAACGTTTAACGGCTGCGACAGTTTGATAACACTGAACCTGACCGTCAGCTCATCTCTTAAAGAGAGTGTGTCAAACGAATATTCATTCAAACTATCTCCAAACCCTGCCAAGAACTTCGTAATCGTGGAATTTGAAACATTACAGGAAAACATGCCGCTTCAAATATTCGATATAAGAGGCAGGAAAGTGAAAATCGTAGAAGCCAAAGCAGGAGAAAAACAAAAGAGGATAGAACTTGGCGATTTTGCAAAGGGAACATACTTTATCCGCCTTGGCAACACAACAAAGAAACTGATAATAGAATAATCGAATAACAGAATAAAAAAAGAACCAAATGAAATAGGCTACGCCATTATGGCGTAGCCTATTGGTTTAAATGCCGCTTTACGACTTACCCGGCTGTCGGTTTCCTTGCCGCATTGCCGAGCATGATGGTACAGACTACATCAGACAATTCGCCTACATTTATTCGCAAAGCCTCCCGAGCGGCTTTGAACTCGAACGTTCTTGCTTTTCTGCCGTCGAGGTCGAGGATTTGAAGCAAGGCATTCTCTTTCAATGCCTCGAACTCCAAGTTCACTAAGCTCTTCGCAGGCTTGGGATGCAATGCGAACTCTCTTGCGTTCGCCCTTGCAAAGATGAAGCCTGCGGGAATATCGCCATGAATGCCGTATCGCTTGTAAGACTTGGCGCTTGCCGCATTGCCGTCCAAGCCGTATGAGGCACAGCCCCTCGCTTACTTGTTCACCCTCGGGCCGATTGTCGGTATTGCTTCGGCTTTCGTGAATATATCCCTCGTTTATAGGGGAATAAGCCGTATCATATCGTCGAATGTCTTTATGCATCGATTGCAAAACCTTGGCTGCACCTCAAAAAAAGGGGCTTTTTAATGGTGAAAAAGGGGTTTTTTTGCCATCTCCCCTCCCGTTTTGCGACGATGGGATAAAGAATTTCAACTCTCCCCTGCCTTTATCCGATGATTTCCAATGCCTTCATTCGAGGATAATACGTCGGCTTTCTTTTGGGGATCGGTATCTTTTTCATGCAATTCTTCCTTGCCCGATGATGCCGGCTGCAAAAGTGCTTTCTTTATGGAGTCCGCATCATCTCCCGGCACGCCGGCCTGCCGAAATTTGATTTCATATTCATTCCGGTTTTGTTTCCTGTTTCAGGAGAGGGGAAAAGCCGCCGCAAAGGCCATTTCCGCATTACCGAAACGCCCTGTTCTTTTGCTTTATCGAATGTGAACGACATGGCGACAAGGTCTCCAAATCCGGTGAAAATATAGGGAGAGTTCATGTACTTCGTTGAACTTTTTCCAACACACTTCTTGCCCGGATTGGACTTACTGCCTATTTCGGGCAATAATTTTTCTTTGAAGCAAAGTGTTTTTCCACTCTCTTGTTTGAGTTTTATTTTGTCTCTTTCCCCTATCTCCTAAAGTTGCATTTATGAGTTGAACTCAGATATTATTGATGTGGGCTATTTCAATAGTAACGAATATCCTCAATCCGATAGGAATGATTTCTTTCTGCTTTTTATTGGGTGAGGGAGACTTAGATTTCACATTACCGTTAATCAGCGGCGGAATAGGGTTCGTTTATGGTTGGCTTACATGGGGATTTACCGTACCGCCACGCTTATTGTTTTGGACAGGAAGTCTCTTCGGTCTATTTGGAATGCGACTTGGCGCTGCCTTCGGCAACGGAATAACTTTTTTCAATTCGACAATAGCCATTATCGTACTTTCCGACCTCTTTTGAAGAACTCGATTTCTTATAGATAATATTCACAAAAACATATTGGCACGCCAATATCATCTGCAATGAAACAAAGAGTAATAAATTTCTTTCTCAACGATAAAATCATATTGACTTTCATCGTCATCAATTTTATCACCATCTTTGCACAAGAGAGCGGGTATCGTTCTTCCATGCTAACATACATAGATTGCGGAATATCCTTGATATTCCTGATTGAAATGATTGTCAAGCATTGTGTTTATGGAATAAAGGAATATTGGAAAGATGCTTGGAACAGATTTGATGGCATTCTTGTTATGGTAACAACACCTTCATTGTTGAATATGTTTATTTCCATGAATATGAATCTATCATTTTTAATGGTCTTAAGAGTGCTTCGTGCATTCAAGATGTTCAGAATGATAAAGTTTTTTCCCAATATAGGAGCTATTACCGTGGGATTGAAGCGAGCAATCAAAGATTCTTACAGTGTGTTCTTCGGTTTGTTTATCATCATAATTGTATTTTCGCTCTTTAATTGCATCTTGTTCGGCGAGACTGCTCCGGAATATTTCGGCAATCCGATGGACAGCATTTATTCAGTCTTCCGACTGTTCACTGTGGAGGGATGGTATGAAATTCCCGATGCCATCTCTACCTATTACGATAGTTCGGAGTCAATAATTGTTTTGGTGAAAGCCTACTTTTCCATTCTGTTGATAATCGGCGGTATCTTAGGAATGTCGCTTGTCAATTCAATATTTGTGGATGCAATGGTCAGCGACAATAATGATGACTTAGAAGCCGATGTCAAACGATTGGAAGAAAAGATAGACAGACTAACCGAAAAGATAACCGATTTGCAGAAAAACGATAGCTTACGCTGATAACACCGACGCAAAAAAATGCACTTCTATTTTGAACTTACATACCGATGTTTTCTATCGCTTTTCCGTAATGCCGTTTCGCTGAAATGAATCGCCGAAAGAATTTATTCAACCGGCGATTTGTTCTCATGGAACGGCGTTACGGAAAAGTATTGCCACGAAGTGTCTTCTCTGAGCTTTATCTCAATTTGTCTCTTTGGTAGGTTTTGCGTATGTTTGTAAAGAAGAATATGACACCTGCGGCATTCACGAAGCCGGCTGTCCAAAAGGCGGAGAAATAGCCGAAGTATTCGACAAGCATTCCGCCTATCATTATGCCCAATCCCACTCCTACGTCCCAAGAGATAAGTAGCGATGAGTTGGCAGTTCCTCTTTGTGTGTGCGGAGCGAGGTTGATGAACATGGTTTGAAAAGCCGGGAACATGTGTCCGTTTCCCAAGCCTATTATGAGGGCTGCTCCGTAATATCCGAAGTAGTTATGTACGCCTGCAAAAAGGAAATAACCGCATAGTGAGATAAGCAAGCCCAAGGATGCGTTCCAAATCAACATGCCTTTACGTAATGTGCGGCTTCCGATGAGCCTCGATAATATCAATCCGACGGACAACAGGAGAAAAAACACTCCCGTACCGCCTGTTATGTCCAATCTCTCTTTGCCGTATATGGCTATATAGGTCGAAATCACTCCGTAGCCGAAAGCGAAACAAATCATAGCCACAGCTTCCCGCCATGCTCTGACAAGGAAGAACCTGTCCAAACTTATCTTATTGGCTTTCTTCACCAATTCTCTTTTCTTTAATTTCAATGTGGAGTTGATTGCAAAGCCCAAACCTGCAAAAAGCAGGGATAGAGAGAATATGATATTGTAATTATGGCAGGCATCATAAATCCATAAAGCCACAGAGGGGCTTATTGCCGTCGCTATGTTGTTGCTCAATCCGTAATAGCCTATGCCCTCTGCCCGACGCGAGGGATACAATACGTCGATGGCGACGGTGCTGTTGGCAACGGTTGTTGCTCCGAATGGGGCTCCGTGCAGAGTTCTGATGATTGCGAACAACAGAAGCGAACCTGCCACCATGTAACCTGCGAAAAAGAGAAAGAAAAGAAACATGCAGAGCAACAGAACTTTCTTTCTGTCGAAACTATCGACGAAATAACCGCTGAAAGGTCTGATGAGTAAAGCCGTCAAAGCGTATCCGGAAAGCAGAAGCCCTATCGTATGCTTGTCCGCACCGAAAGTCTCGCTCAGATAGAGCGGCAGCAGCGGTGTAACCAACATGAAAGAGAAGTATATGGAGAAATTCGCCAACCATGTCTTCAAATATTCCGCATTCCAGAGCTTTTCTTTTTCCATTTCTCAAATTCGTTTTCACCCTGCTACCGAAAAATCGGGAGCTTTCATCTTCTTAATCTGTATTTTCAGCATTATCATCGTTATGACGAAAGCAGAAAAATCAGCAACAGGGCAGGCAAACCAAACACCGTTCAATCCCATGAACAGAGGGAAGATAAGCAATCCCGGTATCAGAAAGATAAGTTGACGTGTCAGCGAAAGAAATATTGCTTTCTTTGCAAATCCGACGGATTGAAAGAAACTGGCTGCCACAACCTGCAATCCGATAACGGGAGACATCGCCATAAGTATCCGGAAACCGATGACGGAAAGGTCTATCAGTTTTCGGTCGGTTGTAAAGGCTGATGCCAAAAGTCCGGGAATGAATTCCGAAGCCATAAATCCCACTGTGGTTACCAACCCTCCCAAAACCAATGATAGTTTCAAGCATTTCAAAACCCTGTCCATGCGTTTCGCTCCATAATTGTAGCCGACTATGGGTTGCATTCCCTGCGTTACGCCAAGCACAACCATAAGGAACATAAAGGCCACCGAATTGACTATGCCGTATGCACCTATCGCCAAATCGCCTCCGTATTTCTTCAAACTGATATTGAAGATGATGACAACCAAACAGCCCACAAGGTTGGTCGCAAAAGAAGAAGCACCTATGGCACAAGCCTGTGCAACAATCTTTCGCTTCAAATGCAAGCATTCTTTGGTGATATACACAACTTTGTTACGCTTCAAAAGCATGAAAATCAAAACGAATGTTGTCATTGCCTGCGTCAACACCGTCGCCCATGCCGCTCCGGAAATTCCCCAATCGAAAACAAAGATGAAGAGTGCGGCAAGAATGGCGTTCATGATGACAGAGCCGACGGTAACCCACATTGCTTTTTCCGGATAGCCGGAAGAACGCAAAACGGAGTTCAATCCGAGGTACAGATGGGTGAAAACATTTCCTATAAGTATGACAAACATATAATCCTTGGCATAAGGCACTGTCTGCGGACTGCCTCCGAGTGCATATAATATAGGTTCCAAGAACGGAAGGCAGACAAGAGTGAAGCCTACACCGAAAATGATGTTCAGAATAATCACATTACCCAACACAAGCCTTGCCGTATCATAATCCTTCTCGCCCAACTTGATCGAAACCATGGTTGCAGCACCTACACCCACCAATGCACCGAATGCAGCCGCAAGGTTCATGAAAGGAAAGGTCAAAGCCAAGCCGGAAATAGCCATGGCATCGACACCCTGTCCTATGAAAATACGGTCGATTACATTGTAAAGCGAAGAAGCAATCTGTGCGACCACCGCAGGCAAAGCATAGTTGATTAACAACCTGCCAATCTTTTCCCGTCCCAAAATCAGGGCTTTCTCTTCATTCTTTTCGTTCATATCGAAACGCAAAATTACTACATTTAACCGTAAGGCGAAGCCGGCAAAAGCGGAATTAACATACCGCATTCACCCAATCCGCAACGTATCGCAATTAAAGCAAAATGCCAAGTATCGTTACACTCCGACGAAAAGCCGTTTCAATTTCGTGAAACGGCATAACGATTTTTTCTTTCGCCGTTTTATTTTTCTCAAACGGCGTTCTATGAAAAGGAAATGCAGTTTCATTTTTGAGCTTATTCGATAATGATTTGCAGGGCGAGTAACGAAAGCTATCACAGACCTGCAATATCTATATTCTCCCCTATTCCTCGAAAGATTTCGGCTTTTTACTTCTCAGCATAAAGTAAAAAGATGAAATCAATAATCGAAATGCTGTTTTTCAATGCAAGAAGCAAGTAATCAAATAATTTTTCTTACTTTTGCCACGTGTAAACCCTTGCTGAAAGTCCCTTCGGATGGAAGCGGGGTCGGCATACATGTAAAGGCGTAACTGTACGCTTTGATTTTGACGGTCTGTGAATCTCGCAAATTCGGCTGCTTGTCAGAACAAAGCAACGGGAACGCCCCTTGGGTGTATTTATATCCCCGTTCGTTCGGCGTGAGTGCCAAGCACTTCACACGAACGCGGGATTATTATAAACACATCTTCGTGGGGCTTTCAGCGTTGCTCGTTTCGACAAGCAGGGGCAATGCGAGAGCCTACAGATCGTGGAACGGGTAACAGAATCGGCTCCACGTTTTTTATGTGTATGTCTCCTGTAAGGTTTTGATATTTTGCCGAAGAGCCGACGGCGGTAACTGTAATGAATGGAAACACGGCAAGAATTACCGGAATGGCTCGATGATTACATCTTCAATGAATTGGGAGCAAAATATTCCCGTACCAATACCAATATGACGGTTATCGATTGGGGCAAAGAGGATATGCTTTCCTACCTCGGAACTTATTTTCCGAGAAGTTACACAGAGGCTTATTGCATTTTCTCCGATTACTTCAAGAACAATTTCACGAAATGGACAAAGCGGAACAGTTTATCCGTTTTCGATTTCTGTTGCGGCACAGGCGGAGAAATCATAGGACTGTTGACTGCGATGAAAGACACTTTGGAAAACATCGAATCCGTGAAAATATACGCCCATGACGGCAACCGTAATGCTCTCAGACTATTCGAGAAAGTCATATCGAAATTTGAAATGCATACATCGCTGAAAATAGAATACAAAACCTCATGTATAGAAATCGATGATTTATATGATTTGGGCGTTATCGGTGAAATAATCACGGATAAGTTCGACATAGTGATGTCATTCAAAGCAATATGCGAATTTGTCGATCAAGAGCGTCTTGAAGACTGCAACGCATACGCACAAGTCGCAAAGTTCTTTCTCCCGAAGATGAACGAAAGAGGAATAATGCTGCTTGAAGATGTAACGACAAAGAGCAAGATTGTTCACGAATGGTTGACCCAACTGATGGACAAAGGTTTGCAAGAAGCCGATGTAAATATCGTAAACCGCAATCCCGGCTATAATCAAACCTTTACGGTTTCTCATTCACGAAAACGAAACGACATAAGCAAAGTTGCTTGGAGAATAATAACGGAACGCAATCAAACAACAATATAAAGATGAAAAAAGATTGGATGATTAAAGAGTCGGAATTAGATGACGACCAAATAAAAGTATTGACGGCTACATTGGACAAATCATGTATCGTATCCGGATGTGCAGGCAGCGGCAAGTCCGTCTTAGCCTTGGTAAAAGCCCAGCGAATCCAAAAGGAACGCGGCAATGATTACGAAATCATTGTCTATACCAAAGCTTTATGCAGATATATGGAATCCGGAAGAAAAGCCTTGGGCTTAAACAATCCTTTTTATTACCATTGGGAGTGGAGGAATAAGGAAAATAAACCGATGGCAGACTATATTATCGTTGATGAAATACAGGATTTCACGTCAGAAGAGATACAGGAATTCATCAATGCGGCAAGAAAGAACTTTTTCTTCTTCGGAGACACTGCACAATCCATCTATGACGGTTTGAAAGTAACCGTTGCATTGGAAGATATAGGCGACTTACTTCCACAAGGTAACAAACCGAAGAAGTCGAAACTATACAACAACTATCGTTTGCCCATACAGGTAGCCAGATTCGTTCAATATGTAGGCGTCGGCTTGGATCCGTTCGAAGAAAACACTTATAAAAATGCAGGAGGAGACGACAGCATTCCTCACGTATTGCAATATGAAAGTCCGATAGAACAAATCAAAGCAATAAAAAGAATAATCGGCGACAGGCTTACAGATGCAGCTATCCTGCTTCCGCTCAATGAACAGGTTAAAGAGGTCGGAAAAATTCTTACTTCATTGGAAGTGAATTACGAACAGAAATATAATAGTGACAAATATACCCAAAATGCAAAAGATAACTTGGATTTCAATACTTCAAACTTGAAGCTTATGACTTATCACAGTGCAAAAGGTTTGCAGTTCGAGACTGTATTTCTTCCTTTACTGGAAACTTCCGACATAGAAGCAAAAAGGAAAGCTCTTTATGTGGCGATGACTCGTACATATAAGCAATTATATATAATGTATAGCGGCAATCTGCCGAACGTTTTGGCGAATATACCTGCCGAACTATACACACAAAAGGAAGTAGAGGAAATAGAAGACATTTAATACCCGACGAATCATGAAGAAACTATATATACCGACATCGACTTGCAACTTCAATAATATTTTGTCGAGCGAAAGCATTTCTCCAAAGGCATTCTATGCACTCCGAAAGTTCGGTTATTCTCGGTGGACGAATATTCCGGAGAATGACAACGACAATGTAATCCTTTTATATGAAGAGCCATTTGCTTTTTCCCGTCCGAAAAGCGATACAGAAGACCACCCTATGTTGGTGGAAATCGAAACCGATGAAGAGTTTCCGAAAACAAAAGTTCAGGGGGTACGTTATAGCGACCATACGATTTATTTGGTGCGAAGATGTACTCATTTCGTATTTTTCAACGAGCAGGATAGGAGAACAACTCTTTCTATGTCGGAAACAAGTGCAGAAACCAAATTGGTCGATCTTTATAAACGGCAAATATACATTCGCAATTTTCAACGCAGAACGCAGCAACAGAACATCAAAGTTGAAACCGGATTGAACGAAGCCGAGATAGAAAAAGATGTTCGCATAAACAAGATGAAGGGATTGTTATACGGATACTATATAGGGACATATCTGTCAACTCCGAAAGAAATAACGGAAAGACACAAAAGGCTGACAGAACTCAAAAACATTTTCGGAGCCGTTGTTTCCTCTGAAAGCAGGCAGCCGACCGGTGTGCAACAAAAGAGAATGGAAGAGATACTCTTTGAAATCAAAAAAGAAAATCCTGCATTTGAGGCATTGACACAATATTGCCCGGATAACATGGACGAAATACTTGATTTTGAATTTCGTTGTATTCGAAGCAGAGTATCTTATCCGAATTATTTTGATGCGGATGAAATAATTCGGAAATTATCCACCGAAGAGGAAGCGAAGACAGCCTTTTTATGGTTGAGAAACGAGGAGAAGGAACTTGCCAAATACGAACAGAATAATCGCAAACCCTTATCCGTTAATGCAAATGAGCTGATTGTCAAGGATGATGCTTTGTCCGATATTTCCACCGCCCTGCTTCAAAATGAAGATGAGAAGAAGTTGGTGAAAGCATGGGTGAATGATATTTTCATATTGCCGGAGTACAACAAGAATATAGCTTCTTTCAAAAGCGATTTGGCGAATAAAATCACGACTAAAGCAAAAGAAATTTTCGGAGAAGAAAAATGGAAAAACAGTGATATGAAAAGATGGTTGAACAATATGAGAAAATATATCAAAGGAGAAGATGTAGAAATCGAATGGGAAAATCCATTGGTTGCTTCCATCACTTCAGTCCTTTTGAAAGGAGATGACATAGATAATCTCTTAGCTTTCATGCGTTCAAAGTCCATATCCGACTATCGTATTGCTTTTGCATTTTACGGCATGCTTCATGGATTTGCCAATCTCACCCGAGACTTCACCGACAACCTCTATACATACAAAGACAATAACTATATATCCGAAGTATATAAAGCAATATACAAACAAACGCAAGGAAAACCTTTTCCTCAATCCTCTTCACCGGAGAAGAACAACCGTTCTTCGTACTCAATAAGCGAAAAGCCTGTAACGAATTACGAAAAGGCAACAGGTGATGCACAATGGAAAAACGATTTTGAGAAAATCATTAACGATGGAAGAAGAAAGTTAGATGATCGAACTCAGCGGGAAGCACAGAGTGTAATCAATGCTTCTTCCAATCCTCAGGAATGCTACGATAAACTCAAAGAAGATGTGTTGAAAAAGAGAAAAAAAGTATTAACCGCACTAAGAACAAAATTTGATTTGCAAGATACTGCCCAACAAGGTCAAGAATCACGGCAAGGAGATCTTTTTGAAGGCAACACTTCGCCCGAAACACATAAATTCTTTTACAATGACCCAATGGCATGGGAGTATATCAAGGGTTTGATACCGCAAGAGAATAGTCTAATAGAAAAAATTCATGTAGATGTAGAGTGGTTTCAAAATGAATATCGCAAAGGTGAAGCCGGTTCGTACAAAGACAATCCGAGAGACAACGAAAGCACTATAAAGCATTTCAAAAATTATTTGCTGGGCAAATCGTATAAACAGAGGTTGAACATAGATGAGATTATTAAACGTTTAAGACAGAAGTATGACAAATAGAAACAGTGAAGCAAATGCCAAGCCGATGGTGATTACCGACCGTGGGGAGTGTGTCGAGGCGGTGGAGCCGGTGATTATTTCAGCGAGTCGTTCGACGGATATACCGGCTTTTTATTCGGAATGGTTTTTCAATCGTTTGAGAAAGGGCTATTGTGTTTGGATGAATGTGTTTAACCGAAAGTTGACCTATGTTTCGTTCAGGCGTTGCAGGGCTGTGGTGTTTTGGACAAAGAACCCGGAGCCGATTATGCCTTATCTGCATGAGCTTGACGAGAGGGGAATTCATTATTACTTCCAAATAACCTTGAATGATTATGTTTCTGAAGGCTTCGAGCCTAATGTGCCGAGCGTGGAGCATAGAGTGGAGGTGTTTAAGAGGCTTTCCGAGAAGATTGGCAAAGAAAGGGTGATTTGGCGTTTCGATCCGCTTATCGTTACGCCAGATTTGACGCCACGGATGTTGCTTGAAAGAATTCGTAATGTGGGAAATATGTTAAAGGGTTACACTGATAAGTTGGTGTTCAGCTTTGTCGATGTGGCAGCATATAAAAAGGTAAGAGAAAATCTTGTCAAGGAAACGTCTTGTTTCACAAAGGAAACGGTGTGTTCGGCTGAGATGACGGAGGCGCAACGTAAGGAGTTGGTGGAGGGTTTGGTCGGCTTGCGTAATGAGTGGAAGAGGCAGGGTTGGAGGCTGACGCTTGCAACATGCGGAGAAGAGGCAGACTTGGAAAACTACGGTATCGAGCATAATCGCTGTATCGATGGAGAGTTAATGAAGAGGGTGTTTGCCGATGACGAGGATTTCGTTTACTACCTTGAAACGGGTGAATTGCCGGAGCATAAGGGGCAACTCGACTTGTTCGGAGCCAAGCTCAGGAGTGCAAAACAGTGGAAGGATAAAGGACAACGCAAGGCTTGCGGTTGCATGCAGAGCAAGGATATAGGCATGTATAATACTTGCAGGCATTTTTGCGTATATTGCTATGCTAATAAGGACAGGGATTTGGTGAGGCGTAATGCGGCAAAGCATTCTCCGGAGAGCGAGGGCTTGATTGAATAGAGTGTTCCCGCTCTTAGGATAACAATTTCGTACTTTCGGCAAAAATATTGCGATACAAGAATTTGCAAAAACGACTTTCGGACGAAGCCTAAACGGCGTTTGAGAAAAATAAAACGCCGAAAGAATTTTTTGTAACGCCGTTTTGGAAAAATAGAACGCCGTTCTGTTATATGGTTAGAGGTCTGTATGAACCTCTGAAACGGGAAATATTCTTTTATACAAAAGAGAGCATTCCTCTTTTCGGGAACGCTCTCTTTGTTTTGGCTGAAAAATCGCTTTCCGTTGCTGTTTTCTGAATTATTTTTCTATTCTTATTCTTGCGTCAACGGCAACGACTGCTGTCGGTGAGCCTAACAACGGATTCAAGTCCATCTCGGCTATCTCCGGAGCGGCTTGAACCAGTGCTGAAACTCTTGCTATCTGGTCTGCATACAAGTCTTCGTTTACAGGTTCCTGACCTCTGACGCCTTGAATGATTTTATAGCTTCTCAAATTCTTTATCATCTGCTTTGCTTCCTTTATTCCGATAGGAGCAAGTGAGGATTGAACATCTTTCAACACCTCTATGAATATACCGCCCAAGCCGCATAGCACTTGGTGTCCGAAGAGGGGCGTACGCATGGAGCCTATGAATATCTCCGTTCCGAACAACATCGGATAGGCTTGCACGGCGTAGGTGTCCTTTATCTTCATCAATCTCTCGAATTCGGCTCTTACGTGTGCTTCGTCCTTCACATTAAGGCTCACACCGCCCACATCGGATTTGTGAACCGGTCCCACAACCTTCATCACTTGCGGATAACCTGTCTTGTTTGCGAAAGCCACTATATCCTCCACCTTATCCGATGAAATGTCAACGGCGTGATTTATTCCTGCTGCGTCGAGTAATTCGTTCATTATCTTGACATCGAGGTATCCGTTCTCGCAACGGGAGATGATTTCCCTTATTTTGGCGGTATCGATCTTCACCACATCGTCTTCGCTTGCCGGTTCCGGCGTTGCAACTATGCGTGCCACAGCATTGCCGAACACTGTCTCATCTGCAAAGTAGGTATTGCCTCTATCTACAAACTCTCTCACCTCTTCGCCTGCCACAAGGGTTGAAGGTAATATAGGGAAGATAGGCTTCTTTGCCGTTTTCATTTTGTCGGACAACACTCTGTATGCTTCATGAATGGGAGCAAGCCCCGGCGTTCCGAAGATAACGCACATTGCGTCTATGTCATCGAACTTGGTGTCGCAATAATCGATGATTGTTCCGAGTTGTTCCGGAGTTCCGGTTGCAAGAAAGTCGATAGGGTTGCCCACTGCAGAACCGGGGAACAACTTGGTCAATAGTTCGTCTGCCTGTTTTCCTTCGATGTGAGGGATATTCAAACCGGCTTTGCTCAAAGCGTCCGTAAGCATCACGGCAGGACCGCCGGCGTGAGTGATGATTGCAATGTTCTTTCCCTCGAAATGCGGATAGGTGAAGATGTTTCCGACCGTGCAAAGTTCCTCTCTGCCATAGCATCTCACTATTCCGGCTTTTTTGAACAAGGCATCGACGGCAACATCGGGGCTTGCCAATGCACCGGTATGGGAAGAGGCTGCTCTCGAACCTGCTTCCGAAGAACCGGACTTTATTGCCGCTATTCTGCAACCCTTACGCCTCAAACTGCGTGCGTGCTTCAAGAGCTTTTGAGGGTTCTTGATGTTCTCGATATACATCAATATAACCTTGGAAGAGTTTTCGTTGAAACTCTCATCGTGATATTCCAAAATGTCTTCTATTCCCAACTGTGCCGAATTGCCGACTGCCCAGCAGTGATTGAAGTGCAAGCCTTGTTGCATACCGATATCCATGATGAAACAGCCAGTTGCACCGCTGCCGGTTATGAAGTCCACACCCTTAGGCGAGGATTTCGGAAAAGGCTTCGAGAATATGGCATGGTGATAAGGCGTGAAAATACCCGTACAGTTTGGACCGATAAGGCATGCTCCCGCATCTTCCACCAATTTGACTATTCGCTGTTCCAACTCCTTGCCTTCATGACTTTCTTCTCCGAATCCTGCGGAAATGATTATGAAAGCCTTGGTGTTCTTTTCCTTGGTAAGAACGCTGACTGCGTTCTCCGTGAATTTGGCAGCTATTGCTATGACAGCCAAATCAACCTGCGGAAGGTCTTTCACGTCTTTACAGCACTTTATTCCTTGGATTTCGTCCTCTTTGGGGTTGACAACATACAATTTTCCTTTGAAGCCCCCCTCTTTGATGTTCCTTAATATTGCTCCGCCGGGCTTTGCAGTGTCATTGCTCGCACCAACGACGACTATGCTCTGCGGATTTACCAACTGCTTGGTTACTTTACTACTCATATCTGTGTGTTTTATTTTTTAATCCTGCTTGTTGAAACTCGTGTATGCACAATTAAACCTCTCTCTCAACTTTCTGGAGGTATAATTATTCAAATTCGGAATGTCGATTTGCGGATATATATTTGTCGAATAAAATATCCCGCCTATCGGGTTATTGGAAAAATCTTTCACATCCTTATCTTCCACCATGTATCGGCACTCCAACTGCTTTCCGTCCCTGTCATATTTCCTTTCACCCGGTTTCAGAATATATTCCTTCCCGTTTCTGAGTTGAAAATAGGCGACATTCGTGCTGTCGATCTCCATTCTGCGGTCTCCTTCCGTAATTATGGCAATGCAATACCGTCCCTCGGAATACTGAAATTGCAAACAGATTTTCAACTCCTTGTATTCCGTATTAAGATAGTTCCTTTCACCCTTGTAAACGACCTTTCCGTTTTCCCGTACCTCCGTGAAATTGCAAGGCGTTTCCTGAGAGAATAACATCATTGCCGACAAAAGCGACAAGATAAAGACTGATATGTTTTTCATCTTTGCGTATATTTTTCGGTTATTGTGCAAAGATACGACAAAGATACGAAAGGACGCACCGAATGTCGAAAAGAATGCACCGTCTCACCCTTCACGACACATCACATCTCTGTCGAAAGAACTGCATAGCCCGTGTTCGGTATCCTTTGTTCGATCAGGTTTTCACGAAACGCCGTTCGGGTGAAATGAAACGGCGAAAGAATTTAGCAGAACGGCGTTCCGTCAAATTCTTTCGCCGTTTCGTTATTTTGTTTGAGGGAAAGGGTGAAATAATCCGGAAATGGTAATCTCACTATCACGAGTTCATTCCGATTAAAGCACACAAAGTCATAAGCCGGTTGCAAAGCGTAGGTTCGATTATTCGTTTCCCTCATTCGCCTTTTTGTTATACCTTTGCAAACAAAAAGAACAATGGTATTCAAACTCAGAGCTGTCGAACTCGAAGACGCAGATTTATTCTACGAATGGGAAAACGATATGGCGACATGGGAAGTCGGCAACACTCTCCGCCCTTTTTCTCGCTTCGCATTGGAACAATATGTCATGCAATCGCAGAATGAGAGTTTCTATGCGGCGGGGCAAATGCGGCTTATGGTCGATGTGGAAGACGAAGAGGGTATCAGAACCATCGGTTGTGTGGATTTGTTCGACTTCGAACCGAGAGATTTGCGTGCAGGCATGGGTTTGCTGATACGTAAAGAAGAAAGGGGAAAAGGATACGCCAAAGGGATATTGGAATTGCTTTGGAATTATGTCGTGAAGGCTTATTCGCTCAGACAGCTTTATTGTTTTGTTCCCTGCGACAACCAAGCGAGCAAACGCATGTTGCTTTCCGGCGGTTTCGCACACACTGCCACATTAAAGGATTGGATATATATCGACGGTAAACCGAAAGACGTGGAAGTTTATCAACGAATAAAAAACGACTGATGATGAAAAACAGAAAGAAATTGGCGATAATATTGATCGTATGCGGTGTACTGCTTTTTGCAACCGGCATCACATCTGCATTACTCTTGAACGCAAAAGTCAGAAACGATAAAGCGGTGGATTTATATATCTATCCCGCAAGTTCTTACGAAGAAGTATTGAAGCAATTAAAAGAGAAAGGTGTGTTGGAAGGCATAGGCGTATTCTCTTTCTTCACGAAAGCTCTTTCGGATAAGGAGACTTTCCGAAGCGGACACTATACCGTTCAACCGAAAGCAAGTCAACTGGAATTGGCAAAACAACTTGTCAGAGGCTTGCAAACTCCGGTGAAGTTGGTTATAGGGAAAGTCCGGACGCAAGAGGAACTTGCCGAGAAGATGGCAAAGCAACTGATGATAAGTCCCGCAGACATCGATAATGCAATACTCAAAACAGAAAACAGCTCGAACATCTTCGATGACATAGTGCCGAACACATACGAGGTTTATTGGAACATAGGAGCGGAACAACTATTGCAAAGACTGAAAATGGAGAGTGATAAATGGTGGAGCGGTAAAAACAAGCAACTGAAGAGGCTCGGACTAAGCAGACACGAAGCCGTGGTTCTTGCTTCAATCGTTGAAGAGGAGACGAACAAGAACGAGGAAAAACCGATTATCGCAGGAGTTTATGTAAACAGGCTTCGTCGCGATATGCTCCTGCAAGCAGACCCCACAGTCAAGTATGCAGTGGGAGATTTCACCATAAAAAGAGTAATGTACAAGCATTTGCAAACAGACTCTCCCTATAATACTTATATGTACAAGGGATTGCCTCCGACAGCCATTTGTTTACCGGAACAGAGTTCCCTTAATGCAGTCCTCGGATATGCGGAACACAATTACGTTTTCTTCTGTGCGAAAGACGATTTCTCGGGTTATCATAACTTTGCGGAGACTTCGGCAGAGCATTATGCGAATGCGGACAGGTATCGTGCGGCTCTTAACCGTGAAGGCATAAAATAAAAAAAGGGTAAGCTACTTATATCGCACCGCTCAACCTTCTTACCTTGCTGCGTTCCCGCCCTGGGGAGATTCAAAGGGAGCTGGTCGTACAAGACTTACCCATTGCAAAAGTACAACAAAAAAACAAATTCGCAAGACTTCGTAAGAAAATATTTTCCGCCTATTTGGAAAACACTTTGACAGCCAAAGGCTTTGCTACTTGCAAGAAGTGGTTCCATCTTTTAGCATATCGCTGCTTTTTTGCAGCATCGAGAATGCATACGTCCTCATTTCGCGAGCTTTCGACGAGTGTATCCCTATCAGATTTCGCTTTTCAATATCAGCCAATCGGTAGAGTTTTTCCTTGCCCGAGCGTTCGTTTATGTAGAAATACTCATCGTCCAAAACTCCGAGCTTATCATCCGCACTGAAATAGGCATATTGCCGCACCACTCTTTGCAAATCCACACCCAAAGTATTGTTTCCGTAATCTTCAAACAGCATTGAAAGTACCGTAGGTGCAATATCTATCTGCAAAGCAAGGCAACTATCCTTTTGCGGCGGTATTTGAGCGGGACAATACAGTATCATAGGCGTATGATGATAAGACAATGGCATTTCATACTTTGAACCCGGCTTTACGTAACCGTGATCTGCCACAAGCACAAAGAGAGTGTTCTCGAACCAATCCTGCTTGCGTGCAAGCGAAATAAAATGACCGATTGCCCAATCGGCATACTCGACCATCTGTTGCTTCAACTCTTTGCTCTTTGGCTTGAATGCGATGTCTGTCGGCAAGATATAGGGACCGTGATCGCTTGATGACAGCAAACATGCAAAGAATGCCTTCCCCTTATCCCTCTTATTGATTATCTCGATGGCTTTCTCATACATCACATGGTCGCTCACGCCGAGCGTACTCTTGATTTGTTTGGACGGATAGTCGCTTTGCGATATGATTTTCTGCACTTTGTTGGCATGAAGAAAGCCTGCTATGTTGTCGAATTGGGCATCGTGAGTTGTGAAATAAAAGGTTTGATACCCTCTTGCGGCAAAATTATTCGGCAAACCGCACATTTGCGGAATCATTGTAGCCTTCATGCTATGCCTTGAAAAGAGAGCAGGGTGTGCAAACAGCGTCGAATACAAACCGTTGTAGGTATGAATGCCCGCAGTGTAACATCTCTCGTAACACAACGAGGCATCAATCAAAGCATCCAAGGAAGGCGTCAAACGACTCTCCGCATTAAAATGTCCGACCTTATCCGCAGACATGGATTCCATGATAAGAACAATCACATTCGTGCCTTTCCTCAATTTCAAAACCCGATTGTTTTCTCTCTCGGCCTCCATCTGTCGCTTCCAAACCTCGTTTGCCGTCTTGCCATCGACAAGTTGCAGAGGTTTGTTTGCCGTTTTGTTGTATTCCTCGACGCTTTTCAAAAGTGTAAACGAGGGATTCAAACCGACATAATTGAGGAAAGCATTATCGCAATGGTATGCCGTTCCGACCCTCAGCGGACTTTTCGCAGCCAATCTGCCACGCATTCCCATACAACAAAGCAATACGCACAGCAAGGCAAAAGGCACACTCTTGAAATACCGTATATCTTTACGCTTTTGCAACAACACTTTCTTGTAATACCTATTCATCAACAATACATAGAGAAAACAAACCACCGCAAACAACAATGCGAAAACCAAATAAGCCGGTTCCTGCACTATCATTTTGACAAGAAAACCGAAAGAGGAGAAATAAGAAAATACCGTGGCGTTCAGATGTGCGAAGAAGTAATTGAAATACGGTATATCGGCAGCCGAAATCAGGAAAGCGACAGAAAACACCATGCAAGTGAAGATGTGGATAATCTTATAGTACACCTTATTCTCTATCTTGGCGAAATACCCTGTCAATACAGCCAACAGAGGCAACGCAAGCAAATAGCAACTGACGCATGTGTCGAATTGCAGACCTATTGCAAAGCTCTTCAACAACAAAGCATCGATTGCGACCTCATGCTCCGCCGTCATCATATACACGATTACCAACAAAAGTCTGAATATTCCGAAAAAGACCACGCCGTTCAGGTAAGTAAGAAAAATATATGCCGTTCTCATGAATTATCTCTTTATTTCGTTTGTTTCTCCGCCCTATCGGACACAGGTATTTCCTCATTGCAATCACAAAGTCTGCATTGCAGCCATTTTTGCAAAGTGTCCGTTCAAGTTCATCAGTTCCTCGTATGTGCCGCTTTCTATTATACGACCTTTTTCCATACAAACGATTTTATCCGCCGTCGTTATGGTCGATAGTCTGTGGGCTATGACAATGCAGGTCTTGCTCTTGCTCAATTCGTCTATTGCCCTGCGGACAAGTTCCTCGCTTTGGGCATCGAGTGCCGAAGTCGCCTCGTCCAAGAGCAGTATTTCCGGATTTTTCAACAGTTCCCTCGCTATGCAAAGTCTCTGTCGCTCACCTCCCGAAAGGCTCATTCCCCTATCGACCAAGCGGGTGTCGTAACCTTTCTCGCACTTCATTATGAAGTCATGGGCATTCGCTGCACGTGCTGCCGCTTCCACCTCGCTGCGACTTACATTCGGGTTGGCGAAAGCAATGTTATTGAATATTGTATCGTTGAATAAAATCGCCTGTTGGCTCACATAACCTATCTTCCGCCTCAAAGAATTTATGTTCAAGCTCTTTATATCCTTTCCGTCTATGCTTAACACTCCCGAAGTGCAGTCTGCAAAACGCGGAATCAAATCCACAAGAGTCGATTTGCCCGCTCCGGAAGCACCTACCAACGCAACGGTTTTGCCTTTCTCAATCACCAAATCTATATCATGCAGAACCTCTTCTCCGGATTGCGAATAGGAGAAGCAAACTCCCTTGAACACTATCTCCTTTTCAAACTTCTGCAAAACCTCCGCATTCTCTCGCTCCTTTATTCTCTCGTCCGCACCGAGTATTTCGTTCACTCTTTCCGCACAAGGCTCGGCACGCTGCAAATTATAGAACGCCGTGGCAACGGCTTGCAAAGGAGCGATGATACGTGCGAAGATAAGCGTGAAGCCTATCAGCATTTCCGGAGCGAGTTCTCCCTCCAACACCATACCGCCTCCGAATACCACCACGAACACAAGGGCGGCTATTGCGAGGAATTCGGTCAAGGGCGAAGCCAATTCCCGTCTTCGCAACACCTTTATCGCCGTTTTGGTGTAATCTTCATTATCCTTGCAAAATTTTTTCAGCACGAAATCCTCGGCATTGAACGCCTTTATCAGCCGCAGACCGTATATGCTTTCCTCGCATACCGAAAGCAAAACGCCCATACGCTTTTGAGCCTTGGTGGAATTGCGTTTCAAACTCTCACCCACCTTTTTAATCAGGAAATAAGCGACAGGCACGACAAGCAAGGTCAACAACACCAACTTCCATGATACAATCAACAAAGTAACAAAGCAGAACAACACCATCAAAGGGTCTTTCACCAACATCTGCAAACTGCTCAGAACGCTCCATTCCAATTCCTCCAAATCGGAAGTAAGGCGGGAAATCAAATCTCCTTTCTTTTGGTTTGAGAAAAAGCCGACAGGCAATATGGTCATCTTGTAATAGAGTGCGTTTCTCAAATCACGTGTTATTCCGTTACGAATCGGAGCAAGAAAATACATGCCGAGATAACGGAAAAGAGCCGAAAAGAAAACGCAAACGAGATATACCGAACTTATTGCGAACAAACAGGCATATATACCATGCTTTTCGCTGTACGCATTTATGTGCCATGAAACATAATCCGAGATAACGTCCCTGTCGAAAGCGAACTCAGGGCATTGCGGCGGAGCCGAAGTAATTCCGAACAAAACCGAAACGAACGGAATTACCACAACGAAAGAGAACAAAGAAAAAAAGACATACACGGCATTGGAAAGAATATTCAGAACGACCTCTTTCTTGTACTTCGATATGCCTTTGATGATTTCGAATACGTTTTTCATTCAATCGGATTTTGGTTCAAAAAGCCTTGTTGCCTTATGAAAGCCGCTTCTTTTTATCTTGATGAAACGAAACGCCGTTCCATCAGGAATGAATCGGCGTTTCGATTTTTTCTTCCGCCGTTTCGCCAAATTAAAACGGCGTTTTATAATCGTCTAATAACGATAGTGTTCCGCCTTATAAGGACCTTCCACCCTTACACCTATATAATCGGCTTGTTTTTGCGTCAGCTTGGTCAGCTTCACACCTATGTTGGCAAGATGAAGCCTTGCAACCTCTTCGTCCAAGGTCTTGGGCAGACGATAAACGCCCACTTCGTATTTCTTTGTCCAAAGTTCGATTTGTGCGAGTGTCTGATTGGTGAACGAATTGCTCATAACAAAGGACGGATGTCCCGTTGCACAACCGAGGTTCACCAACCTGCCCTCTGCCAAGAGGTAAATGCAGTGTCCGTCGGGGTAAATGTACTTATCGACCTGCGGTTTTATGTTCACTTTCTTTATACCCTCCCACTTTTCGAGCCTTTCGACCTGTATCTCATTGTCGAAGTGTCCGATGTTGCACACTATTGCTTCCGACTTCATGCGAGCCATATCCTCTGCAGTGATGACATCGCAATTTCCTGTGGTCGTTACGTAAATGTTTCCTTGCGGCAAAGCATCTTCAAGCGTCGTTACCTCGAAGCCTTCCATCGCAGCCTGCAACGCACATATAGGGTCGATTTCGGTAACCAGCACTCTCGCTCCGTAACCCCTCATGCTCCTTGCACAACCCTTGCCAACATCTCCGTAACCGCACACGACAACGACCTTTCCCGCTATCATGACGTCCGTGGCTCTCTTTATGCCGTCTGCCAACGACTCTCTGCAACCGTAAAGGTTATCGAACTTGCTCTTCGTTACCGAATCATTCACGTTGATTGCCGGAATAAGCAATTCGCCACGCTCCATCATTTGATACAAACGATGAACGCCCGTGGTGGTTTCCTCGCTCACGCCCCTCAAACGCTTCATTATCTTATGCCATTTGCGATTGTCCTCCGATTGAACTGCCTTCAAGGTTTTCAATATTATGCTTTCTTCCGTCGAAGCGGGAACTGCATCGAGCAAAGCGGGATTATCCTCCGCCGCATAACCCTTATGCACCAGCAAAGTGGCATCTCCGCCATCATCGACAATCAAATCAGGTCCCTCTCCCTGCGGAAAAGACAACGCCATGTTCGTACACCACCAATAATCCTCCAAACTCTCACCCTTCCAAGCAAACACCGGCACACCGCTTGCCGCAATGGCAGCCGCAGCATGGTCTTGCGTTGAGAATATATTGCAGGAACACCACCTCACATCGGCACCCAATTCCACCAAAGTCTCGATTAACACTGCCGTTTGTATCGTCATGTGCAACGAACCCATGATTTTGGCTCCCTTCAACGGCTTTTGCCTTCCGTATTTCTCCCTCAAAGCCATCAAACCCGGCATTTCCTTTTCGGAAATCTCTATTTCCTTTCTCCCCCACTCTGCAAGGGAAATATCTGCGACCTTATAATTCAATGTATTGTCTGTCATATCAAATCGTATTTCGTGTTTAATTCATCAATTTGTAAATCTCGAAAAATATATCTGTGTTTTGCATCACTCCCGTGAAGTTCTCCGCTCCCTGACCGAAAGAATAAACCGGCACAGGCACGCCCGTGTGATCCAAAGACGTCCAAACGTCTTTCGTCTTCTTGCCATCGGCAGGCAGTGTCAGCCCTCCGGTTTCATGATCGGCTGTAACGATGACGAGGGTATTGCCGTCTCGCTTGGCGAAGTCCAAAGCCATGGCAACGCAACGGTCGAAGTCCAGCACCTCATCAATCATCGGCTTGTACTTATTATAGTGTGCTTCCATGTCTATCTTACTTCCCTCCAACATCATGAAGAAACCTTTCTCGTTTCTGCCGATTACCTCCAAGGCTTTCGCCATATTGCTTTGCATTATGCCTCCCCGCTTGGCGGCTTCCGCCAAATGCTCCTCGGCAAAGAGACCGATGATTTTATTATTGCTGCTGTTGCTCAACTCCTGTTGCGAGAATACTACGTCGTAACCCCTTGCCCGCAGGCTGTCCGCAAGGTTCAGTTTATCCTTTCGCCCTGTGGGAAGAAACCTTTTGCTGCCTCCGCCCAGTGCGACATCGCAATATCCATCCAAATAGCACAAAGCTATCTCGTCTTGCAACTTACGGTCTTTCACATTGGCGACGAAACTTGCCGGAGTGGCGTGTGTAAGGTCGCAGGAACAGACAATGGCAGTCGATTTGCCGTATTGCTTCGCTATTTTCAAGAGAGAGGGGTGCGAGAAGCCGTTCCCGTCAAGTCCTATGGCATGATAATTCGCCTTATGTCCCGTTGCAATCGCCGTTCCGCCCGCTCCCGAATCGGTTACCTTTCTATCCGCACAAGTGGTTATGGAAAAGCCCGTAACAGGCATTGAAAACATTGCAAGGGAATCGCCGTTTGCCATGTATGCGGCATAACTTTGAGCCAAGCCCATGCCGTCTCCTATCAACAATATGACGTTCTTGACTTTCTGTTGCGGGAATGCAACAAGGCACATCACCGAAAGCAAGAACACAATGACCGTTTTTTTCATCTTTCTTACAAATTCAGTTGTTCCAATATGGTGTTGTAAAGCCACTTGGTGTCCTTTCCCATTGCTCTTACCTGCTGCGGTACTATGCTTTGGGCGGATTGTCCGGGAGTGGTGTTGATTTCCAAGAAGAAAATCTTGTTCTGCTTTTCGTCATACCTGAAATCGGCTCGGCAAACACCGCTGCAATGCAATCCTTTGTAGAGTTCCTCGGTCAGATGTTGTATTCTCTCGGTGAGTTCGGGGCTTATCGGTGCAGGTGTCAGTTCTTTGCTTTTACCCTTGTACTTTGCCTCGTAATCGAAGAACTCGTTCATCGGCACGATTTCGGCAACAGGCAGAGCCTTAACCTCATTGCCGATTTGCATTACGCCGCAACTGAATTCTCTTCCCTCTATGAACTCCTCTATCATCACATCGTGCCATACTCCGAAGGCTTTCTCCACAGCCGGAAGCAAGTCCTCCTGCTTGCAAACCTTGCTCATGCCGATTGAAGAACCGCCGGCAATGGGCTTCACGAAGACGGGCAGTTTCACTCTCTGCATTATTTCCTCCGAACTCAAAGGAGCCGTTTTGCTTGTGATGACATTATTCGCCACATTAACAATGCCGAGACTCCTTACCACGATATTGCATATGGATTTGTCGAAAGTGATTGCAGAAACTATGGTCGAACAGGTTGTATATGGGATTTGAAGCATATCGAAATAGCCTTGCAACAAACCGTCTTCCCCCGGTGTTCCATGTATGGTTATGTAGGCAGCATCGAAAAGCACCTTCTCCGCACCGAAACGGAGAGAGAAATCGTTCTTATCCACTTCCGTTCTTACCCCGTTTTGCTCGCAATACCACGATTGGCGGGTAAGAATTATAAGATAAACATTATACTTTTCCTTGTCGATGTCTTCTTTAATCTGTTTTGCGGAAGCAACGGATACTTCAAACTCTCCCGAATATCCGCCTGCAACCAATGCTATGTTTTTCTTCATTGCGATTAGTGATTTTGCGTATTGTCGTTTTCAACGATGGATTTCTCGATGGAGGACAGGCTTTGTTTCATGTCGGTGAGGAATTTTTTCAGTTCGTTCAGCGTAAACGCCACCTCGGCAGCCGCATCGGTTTTCGCCTGTCTCTGTTGCCTCAACACTCTCTTCGCCCCGTCCAAGGTATAACCGCAATCCCTTGTCAGATACACCAACTTCTTCAAAAAAGCCACATCATTCTTGCTGTATTGCCTCAAACCCTTGGATGTGCGTTGAGGTCTGAGACAGCCGAACTCCTTTTCCCAGAAACGCAAAGTGGGTTGCGACACGCCCAAACACTCCGATACCTCGGCTATGCTGTAATACAACTTATCTATCATACTGCAAAGGTAAATATTATTTTCATTTCCCAGCACCCGAAGCCTGCTATATTTTACCCCCGAAGCCCTCCGACCGAACACCATAAGCACCGGTCGCAACCGAACGCCCTTTCACAAAATCAAAACGCCGAAAGAATTTTCCGTAACGCCGTTTCATCACGACGAATCGGCGTTCTGTTTCCATCGAAAAGGCATATTATCCAATTCATTGGTTTACCGACATATATCAATGAATGATAAATCAAGTTCCATACACCGGTTACAAGTATGGCAAGCCTCTTATATGGGTAAGTATTGCAATAAGATAATAAGACAGAAAGCAGAATTTCCATTCCTAATGCAAAAAAGCCTGCCGGATTGCGACTTCGGAGAGTTTCAAGGCGAAAAAGATATTGCAAAACGTACCGATGTTATTGCATTACCGCAGGAAAATCACGGCTGACGGCCGAATAGATAAAAAGAAGAGTTCGACACCGAGCCGAACTCTTCTTTTACTTTTTAATTTTCTCTTGCGGATTGACGGAGGCTGCCGTCGGCAGTGTCCCTTTTCGGCAATCCGTGAAACGAAAACTTATTTCAGGTTTATTGTTCCCTTGCACCCATTCTGTCCATGGCACAACGGAAGCCTATCCAACTTGCACTCTTATTCTGATCCAAGAAACGCCTTTGTCCGGGGCTTAGATAGAACGCTCTATCTTTCCAAGAACCGCCTTTAACCACTCTTGCCTTGTCATCGACCATGGAAGTATTTCCGAAATCGTACATTCCGCTCGATACAGGCTTCATTTCCTCATCTCCATTGTCTTCCGCAGGAACTGCTTCCTCGTCTCCGTTGTCGGTTATCCAAGCATCGGTAAGTTGAGATGCCAAATCACCGTCCAAATAGTTTATGTTATCGGATTGACGATAGTTCATTCTGTTGATACATTCCTCTGTGGTTACGGCTCTGTAAGATATTCTTCCCAAAGAGTCCTTTTCCGCTATCATACCGTCGCTATCCGTTACCTTGGTCATGTAAACGTTTCCTCTGAACGGGTTCATGTCATCGGCATCTATGCCTGTGTTCGGTCTGTAAACGTCCATTACCCATTCCGCAACGTTACCTGCCATATTGTAAAGACCGAAATCATTAGGGAAATAGAACATTACCGGTGCCGTATATTCCCAATGGTCGTTCAAAGCACTTGCAACACCCATTGCATCGCCACGGCTTCTCTTGAAGTTGGCCAACATTTCGCCGTAATACTTCTTTTCTGCAGACCTTGTGATGTGTCCGTTCCATGGATAAATTCTTCTCTCCACTATACGCTCGTCAACAGTATTTCCGACCAAGGAAAGAGCTGCGTATTCCCACTCTGCTTCCGTCGGAAGGCGGAAACGTGGCAACAAAATGCCGTCCTCCGGTCTTACTTTACGCGTTCCTTGCGAGTTAGGGTCCAAATCCTCCAAGTCTCTCTTCACGTAACCTTCGTATTGTCCCGCAAGGTAAGCGTCTGTCGTGAATACATTATCGCCTTGTTGGTCGGGATCGAATTCCAATATACCTTCGTCAATCAGAATCTTCTCATTGACACGATCCGTTCTCCAATTACAATACTCGGAAGCCTGAACCCAACTTACGCCGACCACAGGATACTCTGCCCATGACGGATGGCGGAAATAGTAGTCCACCATAGGTTCGTTATAGCTTAACTTCGATCTCCAAACCAAGGTATCGGGAAGAGCTCTTTGGTAAACCTCGGGATAATCATTGCCATACACTCTGTTCAACCAATAAAGGTATTCCCTATATGCAAGATTCGTTACCTCGCATTCGTCCATATAAAATGATGAAACAGTCGCTTTCTTCGGTTGATTATGCCATTCGTATCTCACATTGTCCGTCATGGAACCCATAACGAACGCTCCACCCTCGATGAATACCATTCCGGGAGGGGTCATCTGCTCTTCTGCATTTGCAGCTTCAAATCCGCCCCATTTCGAATCGTTCAAATTCCAACCGGTAGTTGAAGAGGTTTGCTTACCCTTGCAACCGAAGAAAAGGGCTACAACGCTTAAACCAAGGATTACTTTGCCGATTATTCTCATATTACTCTGTTGTTTTATTGTTCTACCATTATATTGTTCTGCTATGCCGAGTAAAGGTCATCAGAATGAAGGACACTTTATCGGTTTTATCTTTTTACGTTTTTCAGGGCAAGGAAGTTGCGCCCCCAAGGTTACTTCATGAGCTCCGCCCGAAGCATTGGACAACTTGGATACCGTGATATCGTAGCTATATCCTATCTTGAATGATTGGTATTGCACTCCGAACATCAGCACCAAGGCATCTGCATTGGCGAAACTGATGGATTGACGAAACCAAGTGCCGACTATGAACGGTTCCCAGTCCAAATAGAGTCCGTAATTTATCATTTGGAACTTTCCTTGCATGCTGTAAATAATGTTAGGCGAGATTATCGGAGCTCCGAAGAAAGCATTGGTTCTTCGTTTGTCCCTTGCAAGATTAAATCTCAGTCCGGCATTTGCAGTAAACCTTATAGGAACTCTGTTATAGGAGATAAAGCCGTCATCGGGTCTCAAAAGATTTGCCGCAGACACTCCCGCAAACCAATTCTCTCCGTATGCCACGGCTCCTGCCGCTATATCGAAATATGTATGCGACAAATCATCTGGTCTTTCCGCCATTGTACCATAAATAAATCCGTAACGCGGGTCTATCATATCGGGAAACGCCAACTTGTCCCAATCCAAACTGCGGTTCGTAAGGCTCGCCTGTGCCGCCACATTGACGTAAACATCTCTCGCAACCTTCAATCGAAGGGAGTAAATCAACGCCGCAGTGTTAGTCCTGTAAAAATCGCTTTGAGCATCACTCATAATCATAGCTCCGACTCCGCCGGATATTGCGTCGAAGTATTGATCATAGCTCGCCGTAAAGGTCTTGAATGCGTCCAAACCCGGCCATTGGTTTCTATAAGATAGGGAAAACCTCGGGCAAACAGCCGTTCCTGCCAATGCAGGGTTGGTATATAGCGGATTGGCATAGAATTGCGAGAAGTGAGGATCCTGTGCCTGTAAGCCTAAGCCCACACTCATAAACGCAATCACAAGAATCAGTATTTTTTTCTTCATATTCTGCTTACTCATTTTTTGAGACTGTACCTTGTTAACTCTGTTTGAATTGGCAATATTACGAAAAAATCTTCACACATCAACGCTTTCTTCGTTTTTTTTCTTCGATGCATATTGCTCATTCGGGCTAACTATCCGTGTTTTCAGAGTAAAACCAAACAATCCCGCCCTTATTACTCTTCTCTTTCTTATATCGCAAAAATCCGTCTTTTGTTTCATTTTCGCCATTTCATGAAGCAAAAAATCGTATCTTCGATCCGTCGAACTCTTTCGCCGTTCCGATAAATTATTACGCCGTTTCGTAAAATTCTTTCGCCGTTTCATTTTCTTCTTTCCCTATTTCGTTTCCCATGCAATAAAATACTGATTTTCGGTGTTTCTATCTTAGCTCTTTCGGAGCATGTTTGATTGGTTTAACAGAAGATTATTTTCACATGAGACGACAGTTGATTTGTTTTTTTACGGCGTTGGCAGGATTTATATGCTTGAATGCTCAAGGTCTCTCCTACCCCGCCTCCTCCGTTCTTGCACACGGTTCATGGTACACGGTAAACATTCCGTCCAACGGCATATATAAGTTGACCTATTCGGATTTCGTATCCTTGGGTGTGCCGGAAGAGGATATAAACTTCGACAATCTTTCCATATTCGGGCGTCCCAGCAAGGCGATTTCGGAAAAGAATTCGGAATACACCCAATCCGACATAACGGAAAATGCTATCTATGTGAACCCTGCCTCAAAGTACGCACTCTTTTATGCAGAGAACACCATGTCCCTCGATTACGACACGGAAAACTCCCGTTTCGACTTTTCCATACACCCTTACTCCGATGTTTCCACCTATTTCATAACATTCGATGCAAATATAGGAAGCAAAAAACGTATCTCCGCCCGAGAGGAAATACATTCCGCTGCAACACATCAGGCGACCACTGCTCACGATGTCTTTATCCATAAACGAGAAGTGGCAAATCTTTTGGGCAGCGGCAGGAACTGGGTCGGGGAATCCTTTTCCGCAGGGTCGCCGGAACTCTCCATTCCTCTGAATCTGCAAAACGTATCGAGCGAACAAAGCACCGAAATAACCGTCAAGGTTCTCAACCAAAGCGAAACGCCATCTTCATTCGATTGCAAACTGAACAATACCTCCCTCGGCAGCATAACGGTCAACAAAACGCCTACCGACTACATCGCTTATGCCGGAAGCAAAACCTTTTCAGTCAAAATAACAAACGACAACAGCACTTTGAAAATCGCTTTCAACGGACAGGGAACCTCCAAAGGCAGACTTGATTACATCAAAGCGGATTACGTCAAAAGACTACACTACAACAACGCCTCCCTTCGCTTTTATGCAACAGAGAACATAGGCAACGATAATATAGTCGGCTATCAAATAAGCAACGTCAAGGCAAACAACTTTCAAATATGGGAAATCCGAAACGGCAATGCCTGTTCGGTGAATGACTATTCGCAAGATGGCGAAACGGTCAGCCTGAAAATCAAAGCCGACACGGTGTGCAGCGTCATCATGTTCAGCGGCAGCAATTTCCCGACACCGACTCTGAAAGGCAAAATAGAAAATCAAAATCTCCATGCGTGGGAAGCAGCAGATTTTGTCATCGTTACCGCCCCTGCTTTCTTGGAACAGGCGGAACGACTTGCCGAATTACACCGCACATACGATGGAATAAACGTCAAAATCGCCACGACACAGCAGGTATATAACGAATTCTCTTCCGGCACAAAGGATTTCCTTGCCATAAGAGAGTTGATGCGAATGCTATATAATAAATATGTAGAGACAGGTTCGGCACCGAAGAATCTGCTTCTTTTCGGCGATGGCACTTTCGACAACAAGAATATCCTTAAATACAACAACAATTTCATTCCCACCTACCAAGCGGAAAGCTCTTTGATAAACGCAGGCTCTTCTTTCACGACGGACGACGTTCTCACCTACCTTTCGCCATACGCAAGCGGAAACATACGGGATACAATGAGCATAGGAGTGGGACGATTTACCGTAAACACACCCGCAGAAGCACAAAACATGGTGAACAAGTGCGAAAGGTATATAAGCAAAGCCGACATCAAAGCCGGAGATTGGGGAGATTGGAGGAACGCAGTAACTTTGACGGCAGACGATGCCGATACGTGGGGAGAGAGGTACTTCATCGAGAACGCAGAAAACATATACTACGAAATAAACGCAACAAATCCTAATTTGAATGTGGAGAAGATTTATTCCGATGCCTACAAGCAATACTCTTCTTCGGCAGGAGCCACATACCCTGACGCATCGAAAGCCATCAATCAAAGAATGAAGAAAGGTTGTCTGCTGTTCAACTATGTCGGACACGGCTCCGACGACCACCTTTCGAGCGAAAGATTGATTACCATCACCGATATAAGCGGTTGGAAGAACTATAACGCATTACCGATCTTCATTACCTCCACATGTGAGTTCACTCGCTTCGACCAAGTCGATAAACAATCGGCGGGAGAGTTCGTTCTATCTTCCGAAAACGGCGGCGGAATAGCACTCATCTCGGCTTCGAGAAAAATTCCTTCGAGGAACGAAATCAACAAAAATCTGCATAAATTTGCCGTAATCAAAGAAAACGGACAGGGATTGACTTTCGGAGAAGTTTTCATGAAGGCAAAAAACGCCACCAACTTAGTTGTGGAAGAGAGAAGCATCGGTCTGTTTGGAGACCCTGCGTTAAGGATAAGTCTTCCGCAGTACGACATCAAGACAACGAAGATAAACGACAACTCACTCGAAGACCCGGGTGTACAAGACACCGTAAGAGCATTATCAAACATGTATATAGAGGGAGAAATAACCGATGAAGCGGGAATGAGAGTGGAAAATTTCAACGGCAAAGTGCAAATCACCATTTTAGATAAGGCAAGCAATTACAGGACTTTGGACAACGAAGGATTGAATACGGACATAGAGTTCGAGCAACAAAAGAACATTCTTCACAAAGGCACGACCACCGTAACGGACGGCCGCTTCGCATACCGTTTCATGCTGCCTAAGGATATTGCATACAACTACGGAAACGGCAAAATCAGCTATTACGCCCAATCGGACAGCCTCGACGCAGCCGGAAACTTCACAAACTTCATCATAGGCGGCATCGACACGACGGTAAATATAACGGAGAGCAGACCGAATGTACGATTGTTCCTGAACGATACCAACTTCCGCAACGGCGGAATAACGGATGAAAACCCGCAACTCTTTGCAATAATCACCGATTCCTCTGCAATAAATACCGTAGGCACAGGTTTGGGACACGACATCATGGCACGATTGGACAACGCCGCAAACACATTCGTCCTGAACGACTATTTCGAACCATCGGGCGAAGATTTCTCGCAAGGAATCATACGTTTCCCGCTCTCAGACCTCACGGAAGGAACTCATACTTTGAGCATAAGAGTCTGGAACATCTTCAACTTTTCTTCACAAGCCGAAATAAGTTTCGTCGTCAAGTCTTCCAAACGCGGAGAGCAAATGAAATTGAAGAATTACCCTAATCCGTTCTCCGAAAGCACCGAAATAATTTTGGAACACAACCAAGCGAACAGCATACTTTCGGCAGAATTGCAAATATTCGACAGAACCGGCAGATTGGTTCTTCAAGAAGATGTTACTCCATACATAAGCACATACACCGTGGGACCGATACAATGGGACGGCACCTCCAATGGCGGAGGACAAAGCGGCAACGGCATTTTCTTTGCAAGGATGCGATTGAAAACCAATACCGACGAAATTTACACAGAACCTCAAAAGATGGTCATTTTCGGTCGCTCGAAATAATAAAAGTATATCGCACACGTTTCAAACAAGCATATAAAAACTATAAACAAGATGAAGAAAACACTAATCGCAATACTTCTTGCCACTTTTGCGTCAACAGGTTTTGCACAGTTGAGCAACCCTAATGCAAACGTAGATTGGCTTACTGGAAAAGTAGAGAACGGCAACCGTATAATATCGACCGGCGTTCCCTTATTGCTGATTGCTCCCGATTCGAGAGCCGGTGCAATGGGCGATGTCGGTGCAGCGAGCAGACCAGATGCCAATTCCATACATTGGAATGCCGCAAAACTTTCTTTCATGGAGAAACAAGCAGGGCTTACCTTCACTTACTCGCCATGGTTGAGGGAAATAGTTTCAGACATCAAGCTTATGTACCTCAGCGGTTACTATCGCTTGGACGAACGTAACACATTGGGAGCCTCCCTGACCTATTTCTCACTCGGTTCCATAGATTTTTTCAGCGAAGACGGTCAGGCAACGGGAACATACAAGCCTAACGAGTTTGCCTTTGACGTAGCCTATTCGATGAAACTCTCGGAAAACCTGTCCATGTCCTTGACGGGAAGATATATTCGTTCGGATTTGACGCAGGGACAGAACGTTGGAACGACTTCTACGCATGCTGCCAATGCAGGAGCTGCCGATTTGGGATTGTATTACCAAAACAAAATCGACTTGGAAATGCCATCGCAGTACGCTTTCGGCGTTCAGATTTCCAATCTCGGCTCGAAGATTTCGTATTCCGACAACATGGAGAGTTCCTTTTTGCCTGCAAATTTGAGAATAGGCGGAAGGTACAGCATGGATTTCGACCAATTCAACAACCTCTCCGTAATGGCAGACTTCAATAAACTTTTAGTTCCCACACCTCCCGTTTACGACGATGAAGGCAACATATTCGCAGGCAAAGACCCCAATGTCGGAGTATTGCAAGGAGCAATCCAATCATTCTATGACGCACCCAACGGTCTCAAAGAGGAATTGCAGGAAATAAGCATGTCTCTCGGTTTGGAATATTGGTACAACAAAATACTTGCCGTTCGTGCCGGATATTTCTATGAAGCAAAGAACAAAGGTGCAAGGAAGTATCTTACCCTCGGAGCAGGACTACGCTACAACGTAATGGGCTTGGACATCAGCTACCTCATCTCCACATCATCTTTGAACAACAACCCGTTGAAGAATACATTGAGAGTATCCTTGTCATTCGACCTTTAATCCGAAACCGAACGGCGTTCCGGAAAAATAAAACGCCGAAAGAATTTAACGAAACGCCGAAAGAAAAAATTCTTTCGGCGTTTCGTTTCGATAGAACAAAGTTTCATTTTCTTCTTCCTATGTAAAAATCCAAGAATCCAGCAGAAAGCAGTTGAACATGTAGGCTGTCCAGCATATATTCAGCAGTATGCATGCAACAAGTGCAGGGTAAAGCAGACGTTTCCCAAATCTCCGATGGAAGAACGCAAGCAAAGAGCCGAGCATGACAAGCCATGTTCCTGCGAAGTCGGCTTTGAAGAAATTGTGTCTGCACAATACGACGGTGATCAGCCCTATAACCGCATAGGCTGCCTCCCACATTTTGTTTCTTCGGTTTTTCACCGTATCGAACAGCAGAAAGACGAAGAAAGGTGTTGCCAACAGATAACGGGCAAGGGAATACAATCCGCCATGTTGGGTCAAGAGTGCGGTGAATATGTTTCCCGACAGAAAGAGAAGGCTTATCAATCTCGTATATTGCCAAGTCGTGATTTCCTTTTCTCCTTTTCGTCCGATACCTGCAAGAAAGGCTCTCACCGACACAACTATCATCGGCACAAAGTAAAGCAAGAGAAAAGGGTCTGTTATGCTCTTACCCTCCGATGACCAATCCGAGAACGGCAATTCGGGAAGCGACAAGTATTTTCCCCATATCTTCTGCGATATAAAGAACTGAAGGAAATTTTCTGCACCTCTTAATTTTTGGAATATCATGACACACAACACACCAAGGACGACAGGCAGTATTCTTTTACCGAATCGGGCGAGAAAAAGCAGGGGTTTGCGATGATATGCCAGCGATATGATTTCTGCGAACAGGAATACGGCTATCAGTATCGAAGCCGAGGCTTTCGTCATCGAAGCAAGCAGAAAACCGATAAAGTAAAAACCGTATTTTTCTTTAATTACTCCATACAGTCCCACCGCTATGCAAAGGAAGAAGAGAGCTTCGGTATATGGCATCATGAATATGACGAGGTACGGAACGCAAAGCACGAGCAGAAAAGCCCATGGCGGCAACTCGTTTCCGAATATCTTGAACATTATCAGCATTCCGATTGCGAACAACAAGCAATTGAGTATTCCTATACTCAAACTATCCAAACCTGTCGCCCTCCAAAGCACCGAGAACAAAGGGAAGAAAGCCCAACACTCTATTCGCTCCGTCGTATAAAGCGTTTCCTTTATTCTCTTATAGTGTTCGGCGTCCCATGAGTTCATCTTTCCGGCTTCTATTCTCTCGAATGGTTTATCGGAATTGTTGACGCACTTGCCTCCGTTCCCATCCGAGCTTACGTCGTAGGTCTTGAAAACATGCCTCAGCGGTGTATGCACCGCCGGTTCCTGCAAAAGTCTGTGCAAACCGAAGACTGCCGCAAAGAATACGATTATCGCAAAGCCCGACAACCATATTCGCTTGTTCGTTTTATTCATATAATGTCATTTTACGGTTTTCTGATATTCTTTTTGCAAAGATATACCGTTATTTCAAAGCTGACAAATATGTGTACCCCTTTTTCAGAATCTGTAAATGAGACTCAGGTTCGCTATGTTGATATACGGGTCTTTGTTATAGTCCTTTGCATATGAAATCTCGAAGCTCGCTCCAAATCCAAAGCGATAATTTGTGACGGGAAGAAAGTATTTGTACGCCAATTCGGCTCCCCATTGGAAGTAATCGCCTGTTTGCGTCGGTAAAGCAACATATTCCGTCTTCACATGTACCCAACCTAAAACTACTCCTGTCGTAAAACGGTGTACCTGCGAGCGATTCGTGAAATTGTATCCGAGAATTATCGAAGTCGAATAACCGCTATGTTCCCTTATAAAGGTTGCATGACCTGTGGCTGTCATCGTAAAAACATCTTGTTCATTCACTCCCTCGTCCATCATGAGGGCTTTGAATCTCAGGCTTGCAAAATATGTGTTATCGAATCCCACTTCAAAGGAAGGAATATAGTTGAACAACAACTTGCTGTTGTCGAAAGAGTTCGTCGTACTCTCATAATCGAAATCCGCAAAAGGTAAAACGTTCTCCACAATGGCAAAAGAAAATTTCTTTTCACCCTTTTGCGAATAGGAACAAAGGTTTGCAAACAGTATGGCTGCCGTTAATAAAAACAATTTCTTCATATTACTTTGTATTTTGTCTTATTCTTTATTGATAATACCCAATTTTGCAAAGGTATGATTTAATTTCGGAAAAGCAAAACCTTTTATCAGTTTTTCCAAAAGGAGGGCATGAAGACGGCGAGGACGGTTGCTATTTCCAGTCTGCCGAGGTACATTGCGGCGGAGAGTATCCACTTGGCTGCAACGGGAATGTCGGCATAGCTCCCGAAGCCGCCGTATGCTCCGAGACCGGGACCGGCGTTGAAGATGCAGGAAATAGATGCTCCGAAGGCTTCTTCGGGATTCATTCCGAGGAAAACGAGGGAGAGTACGCAGATGAGCAGCAGCATGATGAACATAAGAAAAACCGCCATGACGTTATTCATCACGTTTTCGGGGACTATCTTGCCATCGAGTTTGATTGGCATGCAGGCATTCGAGTGAACGCCTTGCCGAATGATGTGTTTTGCGTTTTTGTAAAGGAGTATCACTCTTACCAATTTCAAGCCTCCGGAGGTGGAACCGCTCATCGCTCCCGAAATCATTAGCAATACAAGTGCTAAAACGGCAGGTTTTGTCCATATAATGTAATCATCTGCCACAAATCCTGTTGTGGTGAAGAAGTTGACGGCATGGAAGAGGGAACTTCTGAATGTTTGTTCTATGCTTTGGCTTTGAGGGAATATCAAAATGAAGATTAAGATGCTTGCGGCAAGTATTCCGAACATATAGACACGAAATTCTTCACTTTTTTTCAGCATGGAGAATTTTCCTCTGACGCAGTGATATATCAAAATGAAGTTTATGCCTGCCGGAATGGTGAAGAGCATCATCATATATTGCAAGAGGGGCGAGAATGCTGCAGCCGAGGCGTTTTTGGTGGAGAAGCCGCCGGAGGAAATAGCGGAAAAGGCATGGTTGACGGCATCATAGAAACTCATTCCGCAGAGATAGAATACCAAACAGCAGATTGCAGTCAAGGCAAAGTAAATTCCGCAGATGATTTTGCCCGTTGTGCCTATATGAGGCGATATTCTGGCTTTGGAGGGTCCCGCACTCTCTGCCGAGAAGAGTGCCATGGCACTGCCGCCTATGAAAGGAATAAAGGAGATGACTATCACAACTATTCCCACTCCGCCTATCCAATGCGTAAGGCTTCGCCAGAAGAGAATGCCTTTGGGCAGGGCTTCTATGTCCGGCAGGTTGGTTGCTCCCGTTGTGGTGAAACCTGACACGGTTTCAAAAACTGCCGAGCTTATATCCTTTATATATCCGCCGAGAAGGAAAGGCAGTGTGCCGAAAACGGTCATTATTATCCAGATGGAGGCAACTATCAGAATGCCGAGCCTGCGGTCGATGTCCTCTCTGACCTTTCGGCAGCTCAGATAGCAAGTCAAACCGACGGAAAGCGTAATAAGTCCCGATACCAATATGGCAACGGCATCGCCTTCCGCATAATAGAAAGCCGGAACGAGACTCGAAAGCATAAATCCTGCCTCTATTGTAAGCAGTATGCCGATTACCCTTATGGCAACAAGGATTTGTTTCTTGTCAGATGGTTTCATGCTGATTTGTTTTCAAGTAAGGAAAAGCCGGAAATGCACTCATGATTTCAAGCGGGGAAACATCGCTTCGGCGAAACGCCGTTTCAGAAAATTCTTTCGGCGTTTCAGCACCAACAAAAGGGCGTTTCGTTTTTCCTCTTTTCTCACAAACTTTGAACATAAGAGTAAATCTATTGAATATGATTGGCTTATGATTTTCGGAAATCAATAAAGACGTTTCTCTTTGCCGAAATCATAGCGACCTTCATCCACGTCGTCTTTTTTCTTTTTGTTTCGCGGAACGGGATTGTCCAATGCTCTCCATCGTCCACGCTCGAAAGTCAGCCCCAAAACCTTTCCGCTCGGCACGTTCAGTTGATTGAAGCCCGAGATGCCGTCCGTCTTGGACTCCAATTCGTCATAGACAATCATCTTGGAACGTTCCAATTTTTTTTCCTCCACTTCAAAGGGTTTGTTCTTGCCTATGCGTTTCTTTTTCGCCTTTTTCACGCCGCCGATTTCAAAATACTGATTGTCGTATTTAAGGTTGAAACTCACGTCGGGGGCATATTCGAAAATCATCCGCTTCAAGGCTTTCTGCTTATAAAAGACCGATGCTCCGAAGGTGGGTCTGCCACTGTTGTGTTTGAAGGTTACAGGTTCTATGACCTTTCTCTTGGAATAGATGTCCTTTCCGTCCCAGCCCAAAAGGGTATAGTAGGTGATGTTCTCGTATTTGGAAGTGATGAGTTCGTAATATACCGCTCCGAACCAACAAGAATCGGAGAGTTTTTGCTCTTCCGGCGAATAGATTTCGTTGTTGCGGGCAAGCAAAGGATAAACCTCATATTCGTCCGTTGCTTCGTTCTTCGCCTGAATGAAACCGAAATTATCGTAGCTTCCTTCGGATGAGATGATTGCCCATGTAAATATTCGGAAACGCTTGTCCTGCGAAGTCAGAACGCTGATTTTATTCAGCGAAGCAAAGGCATGGGAGAAACTGTTCGGCATTTCGAGACAGTTACCGAGTTTTTCCTTGAAACGTTCGTTGGCATTGAATCGTTCGTTATCGTTGTCGGCAAGGAACATCGTGTCTTGCAATTCTTTCAACTCCTGTTCCGCATTCTGCAAAAAAACGGAATTCTGTGCATGCAAAGCTGTGAGCATGCAGCAAAGTGCCATTAAAAATGAAACTGTTCTGTTCATGATATGCAAAAGTACGAAAAAGCGACGAGCCTACCCCGATATGAAAGGAAAAAAGAGCGAATCGAAAGACTCGCTCTTTGTATCGAAGGATTGTTTCTTTTATCGAATGACCTCTATCGAACCCTTGAATTCCACATCCCTAACAGGACCTCGTCCGATGAAACGATAGAAGTACGTTCCCGAAGGAGTGTTCGTCGCAGCAGGGTCCCAGAATTCGGATTCGTGTCTCAAATCCTGCACGAAGTAAATCCTCTTGCCGTAACGGTTGTATATAGCCAACTCGTTGTCCGGAAAGGCTTGTCCTTCTATAAGATTATGGATTACGAACACGTCGTTCACTCCGTCTCCGTTAGGCGTTACGACCGTCGGGAAGATAAGGTTATCGTTGATTATGGTAATCACTCGCGTTATTGTGTCATGACATTCGTAAACATAGCCGCTCGGTGCAAGGTTGACGCTGTATGCGTCCAAGTGAATATTATAATCTCCAGCCACGCTTTGACCGGATTGCGGCGTCCATGTGTAAGAAGGATTTTCTCCGAAGACGTTATCCACATCATAGGCGTTGTTTCGGTTTGTCTGTATCGTCCAATGATACTTGTTGGTAGGGTCGTTAGGCTTTGTAAGGTTCACGATGTTCGCCGTAGGGTCGGACGCATACGGATTGGTAGGTTCCCAGCCGAAATCGGCAACAGGGTGCTTGTAAACGTTTATCATGGCAGGATAGAATATGGAATCCTGACAACCGAACTCGGATGTAACTTTCAACTTCACGTCATACGTTCCGTAAGGGAAAGTAAAGGAAGGGTCAGGCGAAGAAGAGGTTTCCTCTCCAACCGTCCACTCGAACGTATTTGCACTCGTGGCAGTGTTTCTTAGTTGGAACGAGAACGGCTCACAGCCTTCCAACGGATAGGTATCGGAAGTGAATGCAGCCGTTGCCGCAGGGTGGACAATCAGTTTTATATCGTCCTGCCCGTAACAATAGATGGAACCGTTATACTCTGTAACCAATACTGTATATGTAAGTTCGGAAGCCGAATTTTCGGGAGCCGCTGCCGTTATCACTCTTGTCGTTTCACCCGTAGGCGACCATACGTAGGTAGCAGTAGGCGTTTCGTTACCTGCATCGAGTTGCACGCTCGTCATCTCGCATAAAGCGATATCCTCTCCCAAATCCACAACCGGCGTTTGCACAACCGTCAACGGAGAAACCGTATCCCATTCGCAACCGAAGTCATCTATGATTTTCACATTGAAGATAAAATCACCGACACTGTCGATAGGAGGAGCGATAGCCGCAGACGTGCTGGAAAGTTGGTTGAAGAAAGTAGGACCCGACCATATTACCGTATCTATCGGCACTTGGTAATCCCAGTTTGCAGCACTGCTTTGTCCCAACTCCAAATCCCACCAGAATACATAACCGTTATCTATACCCCAATTATCACAAATTCTTATCGACCATTCACCATTTAAAGGACATCCGACTAAGCCTTGCAAACCATTCAAATCAACGATTTCTTGATCTGACGGCTGTAAGCCGGCATTCGGGTTTGCAGGCGTAGGATTTTGTACAGGCGTTTGGAAATAACCTGTTGTATCGACTGTATTTGTGGAATCGACAGGAGAGGACATACTTCCACTGATAACACCACGCTGATTTGTCAAATATTGGTTGGAAAAACAATACGTCCAACCGATTCCCTGTGGATTACAAGCTGAATCACATTTATCCGAACAGGTTGTGGAATTATTTGCAATTCCCAAATCCGCACCCCCTGCACGGGTATTATGCTTTAATACGGCACTTTGTCCATTCGGACATATTATTGAAAAACCCAAATCGCCCAAAAAAGTATGCTCAATATTCACACAGATAGACATTATATCACTTGCATGCCCGACAGTCGCTCCCGGAGTAAACTGATCAAATGTAACAGGGGCATCATAACAACCGGTAGGGCTTAAATGTAAGCAATTCGGTCCATCGGGTATAAACACAGTGTTTTCATACCTTTCCTTAGCTCCTCTTCGGAAGTCTAATGAATCAACGATGATTTGACTGTTTGCACCATAACCGACAACAAATCCCATCTGCGTACCTGAACACATATCAGGCAGACGTTGCACGGTCTTGATAGGGTTCGTTGCCATACGAATACGGGTATCTATCGTATTTCTGCTCCTACAACCTCCGTTTGCAGTATCTTCTACTACAAGCATCAAATCATAACCGCTCAACTCACTCCATTTATGTCCGACCTCTGTGCCATAGTTCACAGTTTGAGACTGACCGTCTCCGAATGTCCACTCATATATGCAATGCGACTCTTCTTGGTGATAAACGTTATCATTTTCAGGGAAAACAGGTTTGGCAACCAAAACGATGGAGTCCCCAATACAAAAGTCAACAGACTTATATCTTACAATGGAAACAGAACCGTCTTCATTTACCAAGGTATCGACGCCGTCCCTTACAGGTCTCGCTATCCTGTTTCCCGCTTCGTCTATTCTATAAAACACAGTATCCAAAGCCGCTTCGGGATACTGACATAAGGAAGCACACTCTATTTTCGCCTTAAAGCCGGCTGCTTCAACCTCACCATCTGTTACCAAGCGCACAGTTAAACATCCGGAAGTCATCATAAGAGATGGCATTACCGTCATTCCTTGTAACACTTGTCCTTGAAAATACGGAATATTATCTGCCGTTGTCAAAACAGGAGCACTTATAGACGTACCTTGATAAATGAAGACCGTGTCCGACGCATCGATGTCAAATTCCTCGAATGTGAGGGAAATTCTACCTGTACTGCCGGTCGATGCGGGCGGACAGATGGTTACCCAACGGTCTTGGTTGGCTTCGTAATTTCCTGTCTTGGAATTGTCATACAGATAACCGCTGCACGTGTTCTTGGTCTTGTTATGGTTACTGTTGTTCAAAATGATGTCTTGTGCTTGTGCCGTTCCGGCGAATGCAAACATAAAGACACTCATCAGGAATAGCATTGTACTTTTCTTATTCATACAAATCCGATATTTGACTGCGAAATTAAGCATTTTACTCCTTACAGCCAAATTTTCAACGCTTTTTCTTCGTTTTTTCATGTGAGCCTCCTTTTTGCTGTTGTTATACATCTATGTTTTTTTTCTTTGTTTTACCTTGTTTTCTTTTCGTCTTGCCTCATTGAAACAGATATCGGTTGCAAGAGACAAAGAAAAGGCTTTTCGGCTTTTTCTTTTTGTGCCGTTCACAGATAAGGACAATCGAAAACATCAAAAAGTAAACAACGCGGGTCGAAAAAATGGAAAAAAAATTCTACTTTTGCACGCCGAACAACGGTATTCACGCAAAAAGAAACAGTTATGAATTACAGAGCAGTCAAGGGAACAAGGGATTTTTTACCGCTTCAAATGCAAAGACGCAACTATATATTCGACACAATCAAGGAAGTGTATCGCGCTCACGGCTTTCAACAAATAGAAACTCCCGCTTTGGAGAACTTGGACACCTTGATGGGAAAATACGGTGAAGAAGGAGACAAATTATTGTTCAAAATACTCAATTCAGGCGACTTTACGGAAAACAAGGATTTGACCTCGGGCAATTACAAACAGGTAACGAAGCAGATTTGCGAGAAAGGCTTGCGTTACGACCTCACCGTGCCTTTCGCAAGGTTCGTCGTAAATCATTCGAACGAGATTTCTTTTCCTTTCAAACGCTATCAGATACAACCTGTATGGCGTGCCGACCGTCCGCAAAAGGGAAGATACAGAGAGTTTTACCAATGCGATGCGGATATAATAGGCAGCGAAAGTCTTTTGAACGAGGTCGAGCTATCGGAAATCATACGAGAAGTATTCGCAAAGTTGAATTTGAAGACGCTTATCAAGCTCAACAACCGCAAAATCCTCCTTGCAATCGCTCAATATATAGGCAAAGAAAACCAACTCACTGACATAACCGTTGCGATAGACAAGTTGGACAAGATAGGTTACGATAATGTGGTAAAGGAATTGATAGAAAGCAAAGGCTTCTCACAGGAAGACATCGACAAACTGACGCCTATACTCACTCTTTCAGGCTCCAACGAAAAGAAGATTGCCAAGTTGAAAGACATTCTCACCACGGAAACGGCTCGAAAAGGTATTGAAGAGACCGAATTCGTGCTTTCGCGTTGCAAGGACTTGGAAATAGAAGACATCGAGTTGGATTTGACTTTGGCAAGAGGCTTGAACTACTACACGGGAGCCATCATGGAGGTCAAAGCTTGCGATGTGGACATGGGAAGCATTTGCGGAGGCGGTCGCTACGACAATCTGACTGGCATTTTCGGCAAAGAGGGATTGTCGGGTGTCGGTATATCCTTCGGAGCGGACAGAATATACGATTGTTTGGAGCAGTTGAACCTCTTTCCCGAAGAATTGAGTTCACAAACCGATGTATTGTTCGTCAATTTCGGCGAAAAGGAAAGTCTCTTTGCCCAAAAGACGGCACACACGCTGAGGGAAAAAGGCGTGAAAACAGAAGTCTATCCCGACAATGCCAAATTGAAAAAACAGATGAACTACGCCAACGACAGGCATATACGCTTTGTCGTCCTTGCAGGCGAAGAAGAAATCCGTCAGAACGAAGTTTCGTTAAAAGACATGCTCACCGGCGAGCAGCAATCTATCCCTGTCGAGGAAATTGTTTCCCGTATTTCTTAAACACATTCCTCGCCCAATTTCTGTTTTCGGGCTTATACCAAAAGAAAATCCTGTTCTGCATTTGTTTTGCGGCAGGATTTTTTTCCGTAAACACCTTTTCGCCGGTGTATATATCCATTCCCGTGTAATAAGTTTCCGTTGCGATGGTCATGGGTGTGGGTGTGAAGTCCTGCACCTGCTGCAAACGATAGCCCAATGCGGCGGTCTGTGAAGCCAAATCCACCATATCCCTCATATCACAAGCAGGATGCGATGAAATGAAATAAGGTATCAACTGTTGGTTCAAGCCATACTTTCTATTGATTTTCTCGAAACGTTTCTTCAAATCCACGAATTGCGAGAACGGCATCTTACGCATTTGCTTCAAAACCCTGTCCGAGGAATGTTCAGGAGCTACTTTCAATCGTCCGCTGACGTGATGACGGCAAAGAATCTCAAAATAATCGCTCTTATCGAACAAATCATACCTTATCCCGCTACCGACGAAAGCCTTTTTTATGTACGGCAGCTTTCTCACCGCCTCATACAATTCCAACAAAGGCATGTGGTCGTTATTCATGTTCTTGCACAACACGGGGTAAAGGCATGACGGACGGACACATTTGCGACACAACTCATCATTTCTGCCTTTCATCATATACATATTGGCGGAAGGTCCTCCCAAATCGGACAAATAACCCTTGAAGTCCTTGTCTTTCGATATTATTTCTATTTCCCGCAAAATCGATTTCCTGCTTCTCGAAATTATTCTCTTGCCCTGATGTGCCGCAATGGTACAGAAAGCACAACCGCCGAAGCACCCTCTGTGTATGTTGACCGAATATTTTATCATCTCGAAAGCCGGCACCGTTCCCCGCTTGGCATACTTCGGGTGAGGCTTCCTCTCGAACGGCAAAAGGTAAATATTATCCAAATCCTCCCCCGAATAACTCCTGTCGAAAGGGTTCACGACAACATAAACGCCCTCTTTCTCGTATTTCTGTATCAAACGCTCATCATCGGATTTGTTGCTGTGCTTCTCAAACAAACATACAGACTTTGCCTGAGCCTTTTTATCCCTGCGGCACTGTTCGAAAGACGGAACGAATACATCAGCCCACGCTTTCTTTGTCGCATTCGGTTTGCGGCAAAGGTAAGCCGTCTGCTCCATATCGGTGATTTCTTCTATTTTCCTGCCCGCTTTCAACTCATCGCAAATCCTTTTGACCACCTTCTCCCCCATTCCGTAAATCAACATATCCGCTCCGGAGGTCAGAAGCACCGAAGGCATGAGCGTATCCGACCAATAATCGTAATGAGCAAGTCTCCGCATGGAAGCCTCTATGCCACCTATAAGCACAGGCACCGACGGATAGAGCCGTTTCAGTATTTCCGAATAAACCGAAGTCGCCCTATCCGGACGAAAACCCGATTGACCGCCGGCAGTGTAGGCATCATCGCTTCTCTTACGCTTTGCCGCAGTATAGTGATTGACCATGGAATCCATGCAACCCGAACTGACACAGAAGCAAAGCCGCGGCTGACCCATCTTCTTGAAATCCCTCAAATCGTCCTGCCAATTCGGTTGAGCCAGAACAGCAACACGATAACCCGCCTTTTCCAAATAGCGGCATATAACGGCACAGCCGAAAGACGGATGATCCACGTATGCATCACCCGATACGAAAATCACATCGACATAATCCCAACCCCTCTCCTCCAATTCCTTTACTGTCGTAGGTAAAAAAGCCATAAGCAATCATGAAATATCGACTTGCAAAGATAGTAATTAAATTCGTGAAAGCCATGACCGTAAACTACACACCCACACCTCGACCCGCAACACTCCATTCCCGCAAAGCAACATTCATTTCAAACAACACGACACCACCTCCTCTCAACCACAAAAACGAAACAGTGTTTCGTAGCAGATGTATCTACCCAAGGAAAACTCGGATTTATTTTCCACCCTAATGCTTTTTGTTACCTATTCAATACACATAAAGGATATAACGAATAAGTTGCATTCGGTCTTGCACAAAAAAAGACGGCAGAAAATCGATAGGTTGATTTTCCGCCGTCTCACAAAAGAAAAACTACAATGTTATTCCGATTTACTTCACTTCGATAGGGAATGAAATACCGAATCCTCCTTCGTATGAATCGCCAAAGAGTACTTCTCCGTTCTCGATCGAGCGTACATGACTGCAATCCGTATTCCCGTCAAAGTAATAGAAAACGGCAGCATTGAAAACAGTCCATTTCCCTTTTGGCAGATTTGAAACTTTCAACTTTACATCTCTTGATGCACTACTGTTGGAACCATCATTATGCCATTCCTCAACGACAAAAATAGTATCATTCGAAATCTCCGTCCATATACATGGAGTGTCTGCAAGCAGCTTACAAAAAGCATTTGTCTTTTCTATCGTAAGGGTATTCCCATCTACATGATAAGAGAAATCTTTTCTATCGCAAGAGACCGAACTGATTTCACCCAAAAAGGTATATTCCGCTTTAACCCCGCTATCGTTATTGTTCGTTTGTTCTTTTTCTTCTTTATCATTACAGCTTACAAAGCCGATGAGACCGATTGCAGCAGCAACTGCGATTATACTATGTATCGTCTTTTTCATTTCTTGTTGTTTTTACGTTTTACAATCTGTATTTATCTTATTTGACCGATATATGAAATGCGTTTCCCGACCGAAAACGAATTCCGTCTCCGATAAGCAATTGTCCATCGGAAGAAACTCCTCTTATGAAACGATTATTCGTATTTCCGTCGGAACGGTATGTTACGCTTATATTCACTACCACCCAATCACCCTTTGGCAAATCATAAACAGTAAGGTTCATATCCCTTGAATCTGCGTTGAAAACAAAATCTCCATCGAAACCTCCGTTATACCACTCTTCCATTACAATGATTGTATCATTATGAATTTCCGTTGTGATACGAGGGTTGTCGGCTATGGTATTGCAACGATGGTTTTTCTTCTCTATCGTAAGGGTATTCCCGTCCAAATGATAAGAGAACTCAATCGGAGTCAGAGCAGGTTCATTTATATCGCCCAAATAAGTATATTCTGCCCGAAGTCTGCCATTATTAACGGATTGTTCTTTTTCTTCCTTATCATTGCAACTTGCGAAACCAATGGCAGTCATCGCAATTACCACTGCAAAAAGGCTATAAACTACTTTCTTCATTGTACAACTGTTTTACTTGTTATTACTATTTGTATTGACTACTATTATTTCATAGTAGTTTGCATCTTCGGAATAACAACAAGAGCCGTATGCGACAAACCCTTTATATACTCGGGCTGAGAATGCATATATGCTCGAATTATTTTCGTTCGTTTGCAAAATATACTCCGATGAATACATGAATTTCAAAGACTATTCCGCCGGCGAATATACCACTTTATTCGACAGCGACAAAACAATTACCGTATATTTGTTACAATTTTGTGTTTCAACTGCAAAAACGATATACGAAATCCATGTTGTTTGAATGTTCGAGGGCTTTATCTGCCATCGGATTTTCTTTGTGGTCGCTTCCTTGTAATGAAATAAAGAAGTAACTTTGCGGTTTGATAAAATGTATTAAGAGTGAAGCAGGTATTTGTTTTCATGGCAGTATTGTCGATGTGGCTGTCGGCTTATTCGCAAGAGAGATTGCTGTCCATGCGGATTATTTATGAGGTGCCTATAATGCAGGCAAAAGTGGGTTCTTCACAGGTGAGGGATTCTGTCGTTTATGATTATCTTGTGGATAAACGCTTCTGGTGGCAGACGATAGATTTTGTGAATGCTGCGGCAAAGGATAAAAAATTGTTCTTTTTGAATGACAAGGGCGATTCTCTGAACTACGATACAGTGATGTGTGCTTTGACAACTGCTTTCGGCAAGGTTTACGGACGAACTTGCACAAAGGAAGAGGTGCAAAGATTGATAGAGGAAGAGGTAAGAGCGATAAAGTTCGAGGAACAGTGGTTTTACAATTCCGAAAGCATGTTGATAAAGAAGAAAGTCCTTGCTTTTTGTCCTATAATAAGGAAAGATACGGTGGCTTTGGTGGAAGAAGAATTGCAGGCAAAGGAGGTTTTTCGCTTCGAGTTGGGTTGGATAAAGCCGAAAGGTGATGTTATATCGAGGGATACGCTTGTGTTGGCGAGAAACATAGAGTTCACCATGCCGATATACAATCCGCAACCTTATCATTGGTGGGACGCCCATTTGGAGGCAGAATACTCCATTCCTTTCTTGGAAAGACTGATTGCAAGAACTGAGTCGGGCGAGATGAAGGCATACGAAAATCCATCGGCAAGTGAGGAGTTGTTGCGAACCGACGTCTTGAAGAGGCGACAATTCGATATATTGGAGAGACTCACCGCCTCCGATACGGAAGGCAACGTAAAGGAACGGGATACCGTAGTCAAAGCATTTTATGGAAGCGAGAACATAGACCATTTCCGATTCGGAGAGGAATGGTGCTTCGACAAGGTGAATTTGAACCTCATCAAGAGAACGAATTACTTCGCACCAATGGTAAGTATTTTCGGAAAACAGGGTGATTTCAGGGGCTTATACCCTCTTTATTATATTCGCAGGAGGTAATATGAAGAAGTTTTTGTTGGCATTTGTGTTTGCGGTTATGGTCTGTGGAGGGGTATTCGCTCAATATTACACTCATGCAATGGAGCATGAGTATCATGACATAGGAGTGTTCAATCCGCAATGGGAAACGGACAAAACGCTGAACCCCGTGAAGTACGAGCATATCACAGGTTGGTTCAGGGAGGAATTGGCAGAGGTTATACTTTCGGCGGTGAAGCAAAAGCGGGTGAAAGTTTATGACGAACGGAAGCGGGAGCTTAATCTCGATACTGTTATCGGCAGGATTATCTCTTTCGAGCAAAGGAATTTCGGAAAGGTAATAGGAAAAGACAGCGTATTCGAGTATATACGACCTTTTATCTCTGCTTACCGTTTCGAGGAAGTTGTGGATTACAAGTATGATGATGTTTCATTAAGCAAGACTGTCAAGGCTTATTGTCCTTATATGGTAAGATACAAACAGTTTTCCGGAGAAAAGGAAGACAGTGTCTGCATGCCGCTTTTCTGGATTTTTCCCGAGGGTGATTTCGATTCGACGGATATGCTGCATATTCAGGATACGGTGTTGTATGTGCATGCTTTGAAGTATCCGAACCAAATGCCGTTTTGTTCCAATCTTTTTTCCTTTGTACAGCAAGGCAAGGTTAAAGCATTCAAACCCGATGGAAGCGAGTTCTCATCACCAAAGCAGGTGGAAGATTTGTTTGTCGTCAAGAATGATTTCGTTTTCTATGATGAAAACACAGGACAAGAGAGCATAAAGTCGGCATTCTCGGATATTATGCCCGAGGACATTATTGCCATAAGGATAGGCGAAGGTTGGGATATAGACAGACGTTCATTGAATATACGGAAGCGGATTTATTTCTACCTGCCGCTTTATCGCTATGACGATGAACGTTTCAGGCAACTCGGAATAAGGGTCTATAATGGCGAGGCAGGACATTGAGAGAATATAAAAAGCTATAAGCGATGAGAGAGAAACTATCTATGGAACAACTCGACCGCAAGACGGTGGAAGAGTTTAAGGCAGCAGCAAAGAACCCTATTGTTGTTGTGTCGGATAATATTCGGAGCATGAATAATATCGGTTCTATATTCCGCACTTGCGACGCTTTCCTTGTCGAGGAGTTCGTTTTATGCGGCATAAGTCCCGTGCCGCCTCACAGAGACATTCAAAAGACAGCCTTGGGGGCAACGGAGAGTGTGAAATGGAGTTATTGCAAAGAAACATCGGAAGCAGTGGAAAGGCTTTGCAAGGACGGATACAAGGTGTTGGCTGTCGAGCAGGCAAGAAACAGCACGATGTTGAACGAATTGCAACTCGACAAAGGCGAAAAGGTGGCAATAATTCTCGGTAATGAAGTCGATGGCGTAAGTCAGGACGTGGTGGATATGTGCGACGATTGTGTGGAGATACCTCAATTCGGCACAAAGCATTCTTTGAATGTTTGCAATTCCTGTGCCATAGTATTGTGGCAGATATTCTGCCTGACGAGATAAGGTTGTTATGAGAGTTTCACGCCTATCAGGTGCATGAACTCCTCTCTTGTCTCTTTGTTTTTGAGAAAAGCTCCCGTAAAGTCGGAAGTCGTTGTGAGGGAATTCTGCTTTTGAACACCCCGCATGCTCATGCACAAGTGTCTGGCTTCGATTACCACTGCCACTCCGAGCGGATTGAGGGTGTTTTGTATGCAATCTTTTATTTGTTGCGTCATTCTCTCCTGCACCTGCAAACGTCTTGCAAATACATCGACCACTCTCGGGATTTTACTCAACCCCACAATCCTGCCATTCGGTATATACGCCACGTGAGCCTTACCTACCATAGGCACCATGTGGTGTTCGCAAAGAGAATATATCTCTATATCCTTAACCAACACCATCTGCTTATAATCTTCCTTGAACATGGCGGAACGAAGTATCGCTTCCGGATCAAGGTCATAACCATGAGTGAAGAACTGCATCGCCTTTGCAACCCTCATCGGCGTGGCAAGCAAACCTTCCCTGTTCACATCCTCGCCCAACAGCCTTATGATTTCCTTATAATGGAAAGCCAACGCCTCCAAAGTCTTTTCGTTGTAACGCTCTATCTTTTCATATCCGAAACCACCGTTATTCGTCGTTTCGTCCTGTTTATTTATCATTATCCCCAATTTCTTTTGAGCTTGCAAAGGTACAAAAAATGAGACTGTATCAAAGCCCCTGTATGGCTTTTCTGCA
>ERZ1026856.140-NODE-140-length-51197-cov-8.820187_pt1 | contig 51197 bp, 34 predicted proteins | sample MGYA00380158_ERZ1026856 | MGnify/ENA primary metagenome ERZ1026856 (study PRJEB33269, sample SAMEA4719794) | human gut metagenome | biome: human-associated habitat; feature: organic feature; material: feces | place: Cameroon | collected 2013-10 ... | reverse complement strand
TGTTATCATCTTCATTAATAAGATGGACCGCGAAGGTCGTGATCCTTTCGATGTTCTCGACGAACTTGAAGAGGAACTCAAGATAAAGGTTCGCCCATTGTCATGGCCTATCGGTCAGGGTGCTCGCTTCAAGGGTGTTTACAATATCTACGAGAAGCAGCTCAATCTTTTCACTCCTAACAAGCAGCGAGTTACTGAGAAAGTGAGCGTAGATATCGATTCTTCAGAACTCGACCAGCATGTAGGCGAACGTGAGGCACAACAGTTACGCGACGACCTTGAGCTCGTAAATGGTGTATATCCTGAGTTTGACGTAGAAAGCTATCGCTCTGCTGAGGTAGCACCGGTATTCTTCGGTTCTGCCCTCAACAACTTCGGTGTACAGGAACTCCTCGACTGCTTCGTTGAGATAGCTCCATCACCTCGTCCTACAAAGGCAGAAGAGCGTATGGTAAGTCCTGAGGAACCTAAATTCACAGGTTTCATCTTCAAGATTACTGCCAATATCGATCCTAACCACCGTAGCTGTATCGCCTTCTGCAAGGTTTGCTCTGGCAAGTTCGTACGCAATCAGCCTTACCAGCATATCCGCTTGGGCAAGACTGTACGTTTCTCTTCGCCTACTCAGTTTATGGCTCAGCGCAAGAGCACTATCGACGAGGCTTATCCTGGCGACATCGTAGGTTTGCCAGATAATGGTATCTTCAAGATTGGTGATACTCTAACCGAGGGTGAACAGCTCCACTTCCGTGGTTTGCCATCATTCTCGCCAGAGATGTTTAAATATATTGAGAACGACGACCCTATGAAGAGCAAGCAGTTCCAGAAGGGATTAGAGCAGCTTATGAACGAGGGTGTTGCACAGTTGTTTGTCAACCAGTTCAATGGTCGCCGTGTAGTAGGAACAGTTGGTCAACTTCAGTTTGAGGTTATCCAGTATCGTCTTGAAAACGAATATAATGCCAAGTGTCGTTGGGAACCTGTTCACCTCCACAAGGCTTGCTGGATAGAGAGCGACAATGCCGAGCAGCTCGATCAGTTCAAGAAGCGTAAGTATCAGTACATGGCAAAAGATATCGAGGGTCGCGATGTATTCCTCGCAGACTCTGGTTATGTGCTCAGCATGGCTCAGCAAGATTTCGAGGACATCAAGTTCCACTTCACTTCTGAATTCTAAGGCTATATATCACTTAGTCATCCCTTTAGCTATATCATTAGCTATCAACATAATCGCCATAAGCATTCGTTTTGCTTATGGCGTTTTTTTGTTAAATACCTTGATTTATCACATAAATAATGTATCTTTGCAGATGCAGATGTAGATAAATATTAAAATAAATTATTAAAAAACTACAACAACATGAAACAAGTAGTATCACTATCCTTCTTTGCTTTATTAAGCATCAGTACAGTATTTTCCAACGATGGCGTATATTTTACCAGTGGCAACTTCTTGCAACCTATCAAGGAGACGAATATTTCTGTTGCTAAAGAGATTCTTACTATCAGCATAGACAAAGATAGCTTTGCTACAGTAGATGTATACTACGAGTTTATGAACAATGGTAAAGCTAAAAACATAACGATGGCGTTTGAAGCAACTGCACCATACAACGACTACTCACCTCTAAGCCATAAAGGTATTCATCCGCATATCAAAGACTTTACGGTAACAATGAATGGTAAGCAACTAAACTATCGCAATGCCGTTGTAGCTTTACACTACCAAGATGGAAATGAGGAAGTAGACTTCACACCACTCGACTTGAATAAATGGAAAGGTGAAGAAGCTTACGACTCCATAGTTCCAGTAGACAATGCATTATATAATGCAGAGCTTGATAGCTTTATCAATTTTGGTTATGCCTACTATTTCGATGCTCCTTTCAAAAAAGGCAAAAACATAGTACACCATACTTACCGCTATCGCATGAGCTATAACGTTTTACAGACATTCGAGATTCCTTATAGCCTACCACCTGCCACAAGATGGGCAAACCATAAGATAGACGACTTCACTCTCAACATCACATGCGATGAGGGGACAGACTTTTGTCTTGCAGACAGCATATTCCGCGATGCTCCTTTCACTTCTACAAGAAATATGCCTATATACTACATTACTGACTATGATGACCAGCATAAACTATTTGCAAGTATATTGAGGGGTGATACCATAAGATGGCAATGCAAAAACTTTGCTCCTAAACAAGGCATGTGTATATCTTCGCCTATGTGGGAGAGAACAAGCAATTCTCGCAGGTGGAATACCTCTGGCAAAGTTGTGATAGAGAAAAATGGAAATATATCTCAATATTGTGCAGACAGTGGCGACAGCTATTTAGTAATTGCACAGGATTATGGCTTGGTAAAGAAAAGCGAATCACATATAGAGGAATATAGCGCAGAAAATGGTCAAGGTGTTCTCATAATAAGCGACGATATAGCTAAACAAGCCAACGTAAGGGAAAAGCCAACAACAAAAAGTTCGGTCATCACAACCATCAGCTATCATCAATATGAAATACCTGACGTATTTCCATGCTTAGGATTAGTAGAAACCACCGACGAAGATAAAACCTTCATGTGGTATAAGACAGAGATAGATGGCAAAATAGGTTATATTCGTCAAGACCTCATGCTTTGGAATCCTGTAGGCTTCTATTAATATATAACTCTTAATAAGAAATATACGATGCTAAAAAAGGCAGCTACGACCCAAAAGTCATAGCTGCCTTTATTATTTATAGATTCAAATTATTGTTTCTTATTACTTCACTATCTGAATCTTTCTTGCAATAGTTTCACCATCAACTACCGCCTTAACAACATATACACCAGTTGCAAGACCATTGATAGCAACGGTGTTGCCCTTAGCTGCTGCTACAGTTGCACCAGCTGCAGAAACAACCTCTACAGAAGAAACGTTAGCACCAGTAACGGTGATATTGTTATCACCCTGAGCAACCTCTACACGACCGATAGTGTTGTCAGCAATACCTGCTGCGCCAATGAAGAATGTAGTAGCACCACCCTTAACGCTTGTACCATTTACCTTGTAGTAAGTATCTACGCTAATAGTATGCTGCTTAGCATCCTCAGAACCGAAGTCATAGCTGAATGCAGGCGATGTGAGCATAGCAGTATTCTTCTTCTCGCCATCGATATTTACATCGTAACCTACAGCTGGCAATGATACTCCATTAGGATTTTCGATGTTCATACCAATCATCCAGTTACCATAAATAGAAGCACTTACTACAGAATTCCAGCTTTCACCATCGAGAGAATAGATATCAGAATAATCCTGTACAGGCATATTCTTGTCAAGAGCCATAGCTGGACATTTTGGAGTAACGTCATAGCAGTCGATAACAAGTTTGTAAGAAGACTTAGAATCGATAACAATAGGCTCAGAGAGCTGAACTGTATTCCACTGCTTTAGCTCATAATCGTTAATCTCAGTTTCGTTGATTTGTACATCATCCTTGTAGATAAGAACTGTAAATGTAGCATCGTTCAAAGGATAGAAGTTTACAGACTTAATCTCATATCCGTTGCGACCCTTCAACATTGCTGGGGTATAAATAGATCCTACCATAATACCATAGTTGTTCTCTGCAGGAGCTATAGGAGCATTACTTGCAGCCTTACCCTCGCAATATGCCAATGTTACCTTATCCTTATCAACAGGAGTCTGCCACTTAGCAGTAATTGCAGAGTTTCCATTTGGAGTAACAACAACATTGTCAACAGCTGCAAGCTGAGATTTGTTGTGTGCAATCTTCAATGATGTTGAGCAAACAGCAGACTCCTCACCATTAGCAGATACAGAGCTTACACCAACAGTATGGTTGCCCTCTTCAAGTGTAGGAATGGTATAATTAGCTGTCTTAGCCGAACCTACAACAGCACCATCTACATATACATTATAGTGACTAACAACATCCTTGCTCAAGTCAGCCCCCTCAGGAGCAACAGTAGCATCGATAGCCCATGTTGCAGGATAAAGATAACCATTGCTTTCCATCAATTCACCGATAGAATAGAAGTCTTCCTCAGTTGTAAGACGTACCAAGTCGGTATAACCCTTGTTAGAGTGACCATAGTCTACACCTGTGATTTCTGGAGCAGCTGTAGTAACAGCAACTTCGATAGCAATTAGCAACTCACCATCAGGAACATTCTGTGGAGTGGTCAAAGTAATAACATTACGCTCACCATATTTGAGAGTCTGAGTTATAGGCTGAGAATAAAGAAGCTTAAGTGCGCCATTTGCATCATAGGTGTAGAGATTAACCTTCCATGACCCCTGCTCCGACATAGGATAGAAACCTACTGAAGAAATCTTCTGTCCCTTATAGGCTGCTGTTGTAACAGAATCCATAAGAATAGCTGTTTCATAGCTCATATCCTTGGCATTCATACCGAAGCCCTCCTGACGAGCATGGTCTACATCAAAATATGTGAACGAGCCGAAGTTAGATACAGGCTTATTCCACTCCATGTATGCAGAACCATAACCATGCTGCTGAGCAAACAAAGAAGTAGGAGTAGACAAAGCTTGCTTAGCTACAGCAACGTTAGCCTCTGCGCTCTTTGCCGACTCTGCATCTGCATAAACAGCAGTAATGGTATACTTATGGTCGCCATAAGGAACATTAGCATCGAGATAATTCTCTACTGTTACCAATTCCTTATTGAGCTTTTCGCCATCGCGGTATACATTGTATCCCTTGATACCTTCTGCTGCAACATTTGGTTTCCATGAAACCTTTACGCTGTTCAAACCTGAGAACTGCTTAGCCTTTACGCTCAATGGGCAAAGACCAGTAGTAGGCTGATTGAACTTAACAACCATTGTCTGAGAAGATACAGCATAGTTGCCTTCTTCATCCTTATCATCATTATAGATAAGGAAGCTCATCACATTATCATCAGCCGAAACTGTGCTTGCACGATAAACCTGATAATAATCAGTTTCAGGTGCCATGAAGATATGCTGTTTAGAGAGATCTACACCATTAGCAGTTAAGAAATCTGTAGCATAATAAGTCTTACCACCTTTATATATATATCCAAGAGGACCATTTTCACCAACGATAGTAAGATTGTCGCTCATATCAAAGAAGTCGAAATTACCACCATCATCAATTGGAGGGATGCCAGTCTTAGTCTTTGTTTCAAGATTATATATAGCATAAACTGAAGCATTTTCAGCTTCCATATCATCCCAACCGCCCCAATAAAGAAGGTTCTTGCCATCATGAGTATATTTACGAGCCGAACTCCATGGCGACTGATATTCTGAAAGGAATGTAACCTCGCCATCAGCTTCCCAAATACAAGCTGTACGATTATCCCTCTCTATCCATCCTGCAGCCGACTTTCCATCAGGAGCTATAGTATAAGGCATAGAACAATTAGTATTTATCAATTCCTTAACTATCTTGCCATCTTTCCAGATATAGCCAGTATAGATATTACCTTCACTAACATGACCTGTTACATAATGTCCATCAGGAGAAATGCTTGCAGCACCAGAAGATGCAACTTCATCAGAAGGCATCTCAAATCTGTTCCACTTGCCATTAGCCCAATAGCCAGCAAGCTCTACTGCAGCGCCATTGCTCTTGTAAGAAGTGTCTTCATACTGACCTACTACAAGACCATCATCAGATACTGACCATGCAACAGAAGGCTTCGAAGGATCGAGCATCTCGATTTCACCAGTTTCCAAATTCCATAGGAAGCCATACTGCACATTAGACATGTCGGAATAAGTACCGCAAGCCCACTTACCATTGCCTGATGCAGCAAGGATGTAGAACTCGTTAGGGGTCTTCATCACGATAGGCTTCATTGTAGGAGTCTGCGCCATAGCAGCACCACTAACAAGAAGCGAAGCTAAAAGAGTTTGAATTTTCATTGTATATCTCATTAAGTTTAATATTAGTCATAATCGAAAATAAGTAGATAGACTATTGGTGAATAGTCCAACAGTCTACCTACTTATATTATAGATATATCAGATATTATTTAACACGATATTTGTAAGCATTAACGTTGCCATTCTTTTCTACACATACGATGTATGCAGCAGCTGGAAGATTGTTGAGCGAAACGCGTGTAACATTATTCTTCTCATATACCTTCTGACCATTAGCTGCGAATACAGAAACTGTTGCATTGTCGCTAAGAGTTATAGTATTATTAGCGAATGTAGCCTTAACTGCGCCATCAACAGTTACACCTTCTACACCTGTAGCAAAAGCATCGATATCTTTAATCTTAACAGTAATTGTATCAGAAATAGCATAACCCAAAGCATAGCTTGTAACAACATAAGCCTCTGTATCCTCTTCGAACGCAAGCTCTACCATTACGTTTGTAGAGTCTGCCTTAGTAACTTCAGCCAAAGCCTGACCTTCCATTCCGAGGTATACACTATTCTTCTTGAAGCCATAGTCGGTAATATTCTCTGGATTCTTCCAAGAAAGACCTGCGTAGTATGTCTTCTGCAAGTTAGCAACATTACCAGAAGTCTTAATCTCACCACCTGTCAAAGCAAGATCTGTTACAGCAGGAAGCTCTGTATATACTGTTACCTGTACTGGAGTTGTAGAATAGTAACCAATCCACTGTGCTTCAGGATTCTCCTCTGGACCAACGACACCACCATCATCGATACCTGGTTCATCGATGTCGGCAGCCATCATATCGTCACTATATGCTGTGAACAAAGGCTGAATAAAGTAATCATATGTACCATTCTTCAAGAGCTTGTCCTGATATGTGCAAAGACCTGTTTCGGGATCTGCATTCGCAACAAAATCATCGAAAGAAAGAGTGTCGATAGGAGCACAATCACGATAGATAACGTACTTGCTATCCTGCATAGTACCAAGCTGAGGCATAGTGAACTTCAAGTTTACAGTATTATATGCTTTTGCATCTACTTCAGCTGTAAGCTCCATATATGTATCCTTTTCCATATCTGTGAAGTCAGCATAAGTATAGCGGCTATATGTACTCTCACCCATCCATTTTGAATTCTTGCCATTGTCGAAGTATGAAGAGTCGCGAGCATATACATCATTGTAGTCACCTTCTACTACAGGTTCGTATACAGTCTTATACTCTGGAACTTCTTCACCTTTATCATTATATCTGAATCTTTCATACAAAGCAAGACCATTATTTACGTATTCCCATTTTTCAATTTGCTTTGACTTATTCATGGTTTCGCCTGGCATAGTAGGATCGTCAACGACCTGGTACTGGTATTCTAATACCTTGTTACCATTGTCATCATACTCGATTTCGCCATTATACTTCTGGCTATCCCAATTTCCATCAGAAACATACGAGACAACGTTGCCCTTTTTGTCGTAAGCTACATACTGAATAGACTGAGAAAGTTTCTTTGTGAACTTATTGTATGTATTCAATGTTGCCAAAGTACCATTCTCATTGTATGTATATTCATGATAGTAAACAGATGTGGTATCAGAAACAAGCTGACCAGCCTCGTTGTATTCGTAAGTCTCGCAGTTAGGAGTCTTCTTGAATGTATAATCCAAGAAATCGTATGGTCCCCACTGATAAGTGTTTTTTGCAACGATGTTGCCATTCTCATCAAATACAGGCTTAGCTATATCAACAAGATTAAAGTTATCAGAAGTACCAAGATCTGAATACAAACGACCATAGTTAGCATAACCAACTTCCTTACCATCTACATTATAATAATAATATGTACGCTTAGAGTCAACGTCATCAGGAACATCACCCATAGCAGAACCATAGATTCTTCTCATCACCAAGAAGCGCTTTGCAGCAGGCTTATCATCAGGAATATTCTCTGCAGCGACACCATCAGCTGAAGACTTGCCGAATGTAACACCTGCAATATTCAAATTCAAATCGCCCTTCTTTTCTACTGTACCAGCAGTTACGTCGAAAGCAAAAATGCTCTTGCCTGCAACATAATAAACAGTATTACCATCCTTCGATGCTACAAGACTATTGAATGTAGTGTAAGAGCAATTAACAGTAGTGTTAGCTACAGCCTCAGTAACCTTGTAGTCTGCCGATACCTTATAAAGAACAGGATAATTCTTTCTGTCTTTGCTTACAACTTTAACCAAATAGAAACCACCCTTATGGTCAGAAGCAATAGCTTCATAGCTATCATTCAATGTTACGACTTCGGTAAGAGTACCATTTGTAGTATCTACAGAGTAAAGCTTAGTAGCAGTAGCGTCTAAAGATTCATCATACACACCTTCGATGGCATAAAGTTTTTCATTAGCCTCATCATAAGCCATACCATTGGCACCGAAGCCAGGTTTACCATAAGTAAAAGACTTGTCATTAACAACAACCATTTTACCTGTGGTGAAGTTGAGAGTAACAAAAGCAGGAGCGTCAACGCCACGATTAACAACGAAAGCGTAATACTTATCACCTGCAGATGTACCACAATTAAATTCCTCTGCATTTTCAAACGCAAACTCTGGGGTGATTTTTAAGGCTGTAGCGCCAAGTGCATCAATATCAAAAGATGTAGTACGAGCACCATATGTGTTTGATGGCATAATACCATAAACTACATTTTCAGCCCAAGCTGCAACCGTTGAATAAAGCGCTAAACCCAACACCATTAATGAACTAAGTAGATACTTTTTCATAAGAATTGTTTTTTAAAGTTTAACTATAATTATATCTCATCCGCTGCAAAGGTAAACAAATATTTTAAAATGTAAGCATAAATAAACGAAAAATTCATATTTATTTTGTAGATATGCATAAAAAGTAGTAATTTTGCACTCGAAAGATAGTTAAGCTTACAAATTGGCAATTACAGCAATTGTACTGAATACACATATTAAATATAAAAATATACATATATAAATATAAAAGCGCGTATGAGAAAGATTTTCCTTAGCCTATCTGCTTTCCTTTTATTGGCAGGTAATGTGAATGCAGCAACCATTGGTTATTCTAATCAAAAGATTAGTAGAGCCAACATGTTTAGACTTGGCGACACAGAAAAGCAGGGGCAAGCCATCAGAATTCCTAAAGCAAAGCTACAGGCTTTGAGAGGTAAGACCATCGACTTTGCTGAATTTGTAGTAAGTTCTGTAAACACCAACGACAAAAAACTGCATGTATTCCTCACGACTTCGCTTGATGCTACTCCTATTGCCGAAGGTACTATAGACATAACAAGAGCATTCAAGGAATGCAAATGGACTCTTGATAAACCTTATAAAATTACTGGCGAAGAGGAAAACCTTTATATTGGATATACTGCAGAAATTCCAACAACTTATAAATTGCTCTTTAGCGATGGTTCATACGATATAAATGGCTACAACTTTGCATATAAAGATGGCGAATGGGTAGACACATATGGTATGAATAAAGGTAGTGCTTTAATTAGCTTCAATGTTGATGGCGAAGTTAATTATACCGACGTAATAATGGGACGCACAAGCTTTGCTGGATATTTTAAGGCTGGCAACAAATATAGTTTTGCTGCAAGATTCATAAATGAAGGTACAACAACCATTACAAGTTTTGATGCAAGAATAAAGATTGATGGCAAAGAAACCACTCAACACTTCGACAACTTGAGCATACAGCCAAAGGGTGTATATAGCGTAACTCTAAACGATATTAGTACAGACTCTGAAGGTGAGAAAAATGTTGATGTAGAGATTATCAACGTGAATGGTGGTGACAACGATATCGATACTTCCGATAATACTATATCTGGTAGCATTTTCTTCTATCCTAACAATATGGAGAGTTCTATATTGGTAGAAGGATTCACAGGACAGGATTGCTCTAACTGTCCTTCTGGTCACTTGACAATGAACTCTGTAATTGAGAATTCAAATGAGAACATTGTAGAAGTGAGCCATCATACAGGCTACTACCCTGACATGTACACAATGATGGAAGATTTGGCATACATGTTCTACTACCCAAATCCATCAAGCACTTTTGCTCCTGCAGTAATGGTGAACAGAAAAGCAAATCAGGATATTTCATCAGCTCCTGTTATTGAAATTGACAGTAAGAATCTAAAAACATTGATTACTAAGGCTGCAGAATCTAAGCCTTATGTATCATTGAACCTTGATACAAAGTTTGACGAGGCTAAACGTGAGTTGAAGGTGAAGTTGCAGATTAAACCTCACGAGCAGATTACTGCTGACTCTGTGTTGTTCAACGTATTCCTAACACAAGACAACATTCAAGGTCCACAATCAAATGGTGGCTCTGAATATATTCACCACCATGTGTTCCGTGGAACAGTTACTGGCAATAGCTGGGGCATCTTACTCACAGACCTAACTCCTGGTAAGGTTTCTACATGGGAAAAGACTATCACCATTCCTGACAGTATACATTCAAGCTATTGGACTGACAATATGATAACATATTCAGAAAAGGAGGTGAATGGAGAAACTGTAAAGGAGGCTTGGTATAGCGGTAAATACAAGGTTGAACAAACAAACATCAAGACTGTGATTGACGATATGTCGGTAGTGGCATATGTTTCTGAATACAACACGACCAATAGCGCAAAGAATGTTATATACAACTGTACAGAGGCTAAGCTCGGTACTACTCACACTCAGGCAGGCTTCGGTTCAACAACAGGTGTAGAGACCATTGAAAACAATAACATTGCCAACGTATATGTAAGAAATGGAAAAGTTATGGTCGACGGCAAATACGACAAGCTATATGTATATAGCATTACAGGCGGTATGGTAGATGCAAACTCTACTCTCAGCAAAGGTGCTTATATCATTAAGGTTGTCGCTGGCAACAAGCAAATGACAAAGAAGATTTTGGTAAGATAATAACAACATGAGAAAATCATATATATATATAATAGGTATAGCAATGTCCCTCGTTCCCACCACTATGTGGGGACAAGGGACTTTGTCGCCAAAGGCTGCCATTACCATAAGCGGCAATGGTATGAAGAAGGCTAAGGCGCAAGGCGTGGACAATAAAAAGGTTAGCGCCTACGTAACCATAAACGACAACATCACTTCGTGGCAAGAGCTTGGCTTAATGCCTATAGCTGAAGATGGCAATACCGCTACCGTTAGACTATCATTAAACGAGTTAAAGGCATTAGCAGGTAAAGAGGGAGTGGAATATATTCAACTCTCATCGGGTGTTCAGCAGATGCTTGACGTGGCTCGCAAAGAAGCAGGAACTGATGATATTCATAAGGGTACATCGTTGCCACAGCCATATACAGGCAAGGGTGTGGTAGTTGGTGTTGTGGATGCAGGCTTCGACTATCTGCATGCAGCATTCCGCAACCCTGAAGATGGCACATTCCGCATCAAGAAGATATGGGAACAAGGAACCACAAAGCTCGAAGGTGCTAAAGCACCAGAGAAATATGGCTATGGTATAGAGCTAAACACTCCTGAGCTTATCATGGAGTCGCAAGGTGATAGCAAGGTAAATTCACATGGCACCCACGTAGCTGGTATTGCTGCTGGTAGCGATAGCTTCCAAGATGGAGCCTATGTGGGCAACGCTCCTGATGCCGACATTGTGTTGGTGGCATTGGATCTTAATACTTGTACGAATGCAGATATCTGCAATGGTGTGAAATACATCTTCGACTATGCCGACGAAGTTGGAAAGCCATGTGTAGTAAACCTTAGTCTTGGCAACCACGAGGGTCCTCATGACGGAACAACAACTTTCGACACCATGACCGACAAGATGCAGGGACCAGGACGACTTATCGTTGGTGCTGCAGGAAACCATCGTACAGATAAATTCCATATCGACCATAGCTTTGCTTCTGCAGATGATGCTCCATTGAAAACATTTGTTGACTATAAACTTGGACCATCGTTGACAAGTTGCGGTGGCAACATAGAGATATGGGGCGAAGTTGGTTCAGAGTTTACTGTAGACCTCGCTGCTTATAACACTTTCAACAAGAAAGAAATGGTTTCAACAACTGTATATCCAGCAGAAGGCGTAACCGAAGTTTCATTTGGCAGATATGCTACAGGAACATGGAAGGTGGCTTCTGAGATTAGCCCACTAAACGGCAAACCTCATGTTGTATTGACTTCAGCGCTCACCAACATGCGCAACAACTATGAGATAGCCATCACCATTACTCCTAAAAATAGCGGAAGAGTGAATATTTGGGCAGATGACACCTACGTAGGTTTAAGTTCAAAAGATATTGATGGCTTTATCGGTCCTGACGAGAAATCATCAACCTTGGCTGAGATTGGTGGTACAGGTAAGCGCATACTTACCGTTGGCGCCTACACCACACGAAACACATACAAGACAAATACTGCCTCAGGAACTCTCGAAGAGACTATTGGTGCTATAAGCTCGTTCTCAAGTTATGGTCCTACTGCCGATGGACGAATGAAACCAGAGATAACAGCTCCAGGATGTTTCATCATCTCTGCAGTATCTACAAATGATGAATCTGGCAATGCCATGTATGTAGACCAAGGTTGGTACGACAAGTATGGCCACACAAATATCTATGGCTATATGCAGGGTACATCTATGGCTTCACCTTTTGTAGCAGGTATAGTAGCAACATGGCTGCAGGCTTATCCAGAGCTTACTCCTGAGCAACTTCACGAAATTGTAGCCTCAACAGCTCGCAAAGATAGCTTCACTTCTACAGAAGCTGATAACAACTGGGGATATGGCAAGATTAATGCCATGGACGGACTAAAGAAGTGCATAGAGATGCAGACTGCAGGATGCGAAAACATTGAATATCCATTTGATGGTAGCATCAAGGTGGCTAACAACAATATTGCTATCAGTTTCCCTCGCGACACTCGTGCAGCAGTATCAGTAGCAAATATGGCGGGACACCTTATTATATATAAGGACCTTGGAAGCAGAAATGCAGGCGAGACTGTAAATATACCTATGTCGTCGTTGCAAAAGGGTGTTTATCTCCTTTCTGTAAAGACTGGCGCAGGAACAAAGTCATATAAGTTTGTATGCCAATAAGATTATTCATTTTCCAATAAGAATAATCGTATACTTATAAAAACATAAAAGACCGAACGTATATATTTTACGTTCGGTCTTTTATGTTATAATGCAAGCCAGTTGCCAATCATCTTCTTTCCATCAGGAGTAAGCACACTCTCGGGATGGAACTGTATGCCATGGATATCATATTGTCGATGGCGAAGAGCCATTATCTGACCATCTTCGCTCTCTGCTGTTACCTCCAAACAGACAGGGAAGCCATTCTTAGAAACCACCCAACTATGATAGCGACCAATGGTGAAGCGGTTTGGCAAACCAGCAAAGACTTCGTCGTTGGCAGTTTGTATGCAGTCGGTAGCCACACCGTGATAAACTTCTGATAGGTTTTCGAGCTGTCCACCAAAGGCTTCGGCTATAGCCTGATGTCCAAGACATACGCCGAGCATAGGCTTTTTGCCTGCATAGGTCTTTATTACATCAAGCAACAAACCTGCCTCTGAAGGAATGCCAGGACCAGGACTGAGTATTATCTTATCGAAAGCCTCAAGCTCAGTAAGCTTAAACTGGTCGTTGCGATATACTGTGACATCGGCACCAAGCTCCTTTACAAGATGCGAAAGGTTGTAGGTGAACGAGTCGTAGTTGTCTATGATTACTATCTTGATCATATCCAAGAGTTTATTTTTTATTAGAATTATAGATTAAGAGTTAATGGCGTCGGTCTGCTTAATAGCTTTAACCAAGGCACCAAGTTTATTGTTACATTCTTCAAGTTCATATTGGTCGTTGCTCTTTGCCACAACACCACTACCAGCTTGGAACCACAATTCACCATTACGGCTAATAAAGGTTCGTATGACGATAGCTTGGTTTAGGTCGCCATTCAAGCCAATGAAACCTATACAACCTCCATATGCACCACGGTTGTGAGGTTCGAGTTCGCTTATTATCTGCATAGCTCTAACCTTTGGCGCACCGCTAAGAGTACCTGCAGGGAAGGTATCGACAAAGGCACTTATCTTGTCAGCATTATCATCGAGGGTTCCAGAAACACGACTAACAAGATGAATAACGTGGCTATAGAACTGCATATCTTTATAGAAATCTACATGCACATCATGGCAGTTGCGACTAAGGTCATTGCGTGCAAGGTCTACAAGCATCACATGTTCTGCATTCTCCTTAGGGTCGTTGCGCAAGAATTCTGCATTTCGCTTGTCTTGCTCAATATTTCCTGTTCGCTTGGTAGTACCTGCAATAGGGTCGATATATGCTTTATCGCCTTCAATTCTGTTGTGTGTCTCTGGACTTGAACCAAAGATACGGAAGCCACCAAAGTCGAAATAAAAGAGATAAGGACTTGGATTGATGCTCCTTAGAGAACGATACAATCTGAAATCATCACCTTCATATTTCTGCACGAACCTACGACTAATCACTATCTGGAACACATCGCCACGCAGACAATGCTTTATACATTGGCGAATGTTTGCCTTATGTTCTTCGTCGGTGAGTGTAGATGTTGGCTCACCAATAGCATGGAATCCATAAGGATTTATATTCTGCTTGTTGATGGCTTTTATTATTTCATCGATATTTGCTTCGCCCGCAGCCTCATCATGACATAATGAGATTAGGGACAAAGTATTATTGAAATGGTCGAACACCAAGATGTCGCGATACAGTATGTACATTATATCTGGTGCATCGTTCTTATCCATTGTGGCATCCTTGACTGGAATATCCTCGAAATAGCGAACTGCATTAAAGGATGTATAGCCATAGAGTCCGCAATAGTTGGAGCCTTCGCCCTCGACATTGAAATAATGGATGAAGTCGTAGATAGCCTTAGCTACCGACACCTTAGCCCTACCCTTTTGCGACATGTCAACATCTGATTGCTGACGTGTGCCATCAGGGAAAGTCATATCTATCTTTCCATGTCCTACCTTAATGTTTGCTATCGGACAGATACCTATAAACGAGCGACTGTTGTCGTTGCCATGATAGTCGGAACTCTCAAGCAATGCACTCTGCGGATATATATCGCGCAAGTGCATATATACGCCAACAGGAGTATATAGGTCAGCAAGTATGGTCTTTGCCTTGGTTATATATTTGTATTTTGCATTGTTCATTGTTGCCTTTCAATTAAAGTAATTACTTGTCCCCCTTATTTTTTACTTTTTTACCTTTTTACTCTTTTACTTTTTTACCCTTTTACTTTTTTACCCTTTTACCCTTAAAAGTTTCCATACTCCTTAGCCATTTCCTTATGGCTGAGATATGTTTCTACGTCCTTATCGCCACGTCCACTTACTGTCAGCACCACAACATCATCTTTCTTGAATGTCATCTTCTTCAATGCTGCAATAGCATGGGCACTCTCAATGGCAGGGATGATACCCTCCATACGAGTAAGTTCGTAGCCTGCATAGATAGCCTCATCGTCGTTGATAGCAAGAACGTGAGTGCGACCTTCGGTAGCCAACTGCGCATGCATAGGACCAATACCAGGATAGTCGAGACCAGCACTAATGGTAAAGGCTTCCTTTATCTGACCATCATCGGTCTGCATCACAAGGGTACGAGCACCGTGAATGATACCTTCAGTACCACATTGCATGGTAGCTGCAGTATAGTCGGTATCAACACCATGACCACCAGCCTCGGCAAGATACATTTTCACACGCTCATCGTCGATATAGTGATATATGGTGCCTGCTGCATTTGAACCACCACCTACGCAAGCAATAAGATAGTCGGGATAATCTCTTCCTATCTTTTCTTCCAACTGCCACTTTATCTCCTCAGATATTATGCTCTGCATACGAGCCACGATATCAGGATAAGGGTGAGGACCCATAGTAGAGCCAACGATATAGAAAGTCTCTTTAGGATGACAACACCAGTCGCGGATGGCTTCTGAGCATGCATCGCTAAGAGTCATATTACCTGTAGTAACGGGATGAACCTTTGCTCCAAGCATCTTCATACGCTCCACATTGGTATGTTGGCGCTCTACATCTGTCTTACCCATAAATATCTCACATTCCATATTCATAAGCGCGCAGACTGTAGCTGTTGCAACACCATGCTGACCAGCACCTGTTTCGGCAATGATACGAGTCTTGCCCATCTTCTTTGCCATGAGTATCTGACCAACGGTATTGTTAATCTTATGTGCACCTGTATGATTCAAGTCTTCACGCTTCAGATAGAGCTGGCAACCATACTTCTCGCTCATTCGCTTAGCATAATATAGAGGTGAAGGACGACCAACATAGTCGCACAACAAAGCACGATACTCAGTCTTAAACTCCTCACTCTCCATTATGGGGAGGTATGCTTTCTGCAAATCAGTTACACATTTATATAATATCTCAGGCACGTAGGCACCGCCAAACTTGCCAAAAAATCCGTTTTCGTCTACTTTGTAATTCATGTTTATGTTTGTTTTTGTTGGTGAGGAATGAATGGATAAACTTTTAATTCTCTAATGCTGCATATAGTTCATCCATCGCCTTGTCGGCATCTTTATACTGATTGAGCAGAGTAACAAACTTGCTACCAATGATGGCACCTGCAGCATTAGCCTGTGCACTCTCAAGGGTTTGCTTGTTGCTAATGCCAAAACCTATCATTCTCGGATTCTTTAGGTTCATGGCGTTTATCCTGCGGAAATACTCTTGCTTGGCATCATCAAAACTCTGCTGAGCTCCTGTGATGCTTGCCGAACTAACCATATATATAAAACCATCGGTATGATCATCGATAAAGCGGATACGCTCTTCGCTCGTCTCTGGAGTAATCATCATTATCACTCTAAGACCATATTTGTCGGCTATAGGTTTCACTACATCCATATAGTCGGCAAAAGGAAGGTCGGGAATTATCATTCCACTAACTCCGCATTCCACACAACTCTGACAGAACTTCTCTATACCATAATGCATGATGACATTTAGATAACCCATCATAACGAGGGGTATCTGCACTTGGTCTTTGATAGACTTCAACTGGGCGAACAGATGCTTTAATGTCATTCCATTCTTCAAAGCCACGGTTCCTGCACTCTGGATAACAGGACCATCTGCCAATGGGTCGCTGAAAGGAATACCAACTTCTATCATATCGATACCACGCTTCTGCATGGTAAGGATGACATCGGCTGTACCTTCGAGGGTAGGACAACCGGCACAGAAATATAGCGACAAGAGCTTGCGCTCCTTATTCTCTGAGAATAGTTTGTTTATCTTGTTCATAATCGTTGGTGTTTATGTTGATAATGTTTGTGTTGTTGGTGTTTGTGATGTCGTTTATTATGTTTGTGTTGTTTTAGATGTTTGCATTGCCTATTTTATCTCAGATATGAAAGTCTTCACTTTCTCAACATCTTTGAAACCCGGTTCTACCTCAAACTTACTATTGAGGTCGACACCAGCAAACATAGGATGATGAAACTCTTTAATGCTTTCAGCATCATCTGGTGAAATGCCACCACTAAGCAGGAAAGGAGTATTGCCATTGTATGCTTGTAGCATCTGCCAATCAAACTTCTTGCCACTTCCGCCTACGCTTGCGCATTTGGTATCGAAGAGGAACATATCTACCAAGCCTTCATATTGTTGGCATTTCTGTAAGTCTTCCTTGTTAGCTATGCTTATCGCCTTTATCACCTTTAGTTCCTTTCGGATATCTGGCACAACAGTAGCCTTAAGATTCTGTATCATTACAGGGCTCTCGTCGCCATGCAACTGCACATAGTCTAAGTCGTAGTTGTATATTCTTGTAACGATATTCTGTGGAAGATCATCAACGAATACGCCTACCAACTGTGGTCTATCATTTATAGAAGAGGCTTTATCGTTACTTGCTACCTTCTCGAAGTTGCTATCTACATGGTCAGGGATTAGTCCGCTACGAGAATCTACCATGGTAACACAACGTGGACTCTTTGGATAGAATATCAATCCTATCATATCAGCACCAGCATCTACAACTGCACGAATATTGTCGGCATCGCGCATGCCACAAACCTTTATTATCATATCTTTTTTCTTTTATTAGTTGCTTAGTTCATCTAAGATAATAACGCAGTTTTGGCAATTATGTTGTTTTGATGGTATCAATGAGTGTCTTTAAAGCAAGTCCTGGGTTGTCGGTCTTCATAAAATGTTCACCCATAAGGAAACCACGGAAACCAACTTTTCGCAAGTTCTGTATTGTTGCAGCATTAGACAAGCCACTTTCGCTAACCTTGCATACTCCTTCTGGCAACTTCTCTGCCAATCTAAAGCTATTCTCTACTTGGGTGACGAAGGTTCCAAGATTTCTATTGTTGATACCATACATATCAGGTTCAAGTTCTGCATATTCGAAGTCGCGGTCGTTGTGCATCTCCAACAGCACTTCAAGCTTCAGCTGATGGGCAGCTTGTATCAGTTGCAGACATCTATCTTTCTCTAAGCATGCAGCTATGAGCAATACTGCCGAAGCACCGCTATGTACAGCTTGCAAGAGTTGATATTCGTCGATGACGAAGTTCTTATATAATATAGGTAATGATACCCCACTCTCTCGCGCGTACATTATATATTCATCATACCCTCCGAAATAATTTGTGTCTGTGAGTATACTCAATGCTGCAGCTCCATTCTCTTGGTATTGCAATGGGACAACATCAGCCTTAGCATCTTTGTTTATCCATCCTTTAGAAGGCGACTTGCGTTTGAACTCAGCAATGATGCCTGTATCTGAATCAAGCAGCGCTTCACGCATCGATGGTACACCTTCGGCATCACGCTTTGCCATATCAGCCTCAACTGACGAGTATAGCTGACGTGGTGGCAAGAACTGCTTGAAAGCCTCAAGTTCTTGACGCTTATGGGCAACTATTTCTTCAAGGATATCCTTCATTTTATATTGAATTTGGAATGGTAAATATTTTATTTCGTGGGGCGCGATTATTAAAGAGAACTAAGAGTAATCGTTATAGATAACTAAGAGTTTATCTCTGCAAACTTACGGAATGTGGCGAGTGCCTTACCGCTATCTATTGATTCGCGAGCTATTTCCACACATTCTTCTATACTCTTCTGTCCCTTCTCCATAACCTGTATACCGAAGGCTGCATTTGCCAATACTACATTCTTCTGTGCTGGCAAAGCCCTGTTCTCCAATACTGCATCAAAGATTTCTGCAGCCTCATCTTCGTTGGCTCCTCCGACAAGTTCTTCTGGTGTAGCAGGAACAAAACCAAGGTCGGCAGGCGAGAATACTCGTTCGTAGTTGTTGGTAGCAACCTTGAAGTCACCAGTAAGACTAATCTCGTCGTAACCGTCTATGCTGTTAACGATGCCATAGTCGATACCCAACTTCTGATATACCTGACGATAAAGACGCATCTGATCAAGGTTGGCAACACCAAGGAGCTGAGCCTTTGGCTGGGATGGATTAACCAACGGACCAAGAAGATTGAAAACCGTTGGGAACTGCAAAGCCTTGCGAATAGGACCAACAAACTTCATTGCACTTGCAAAGAGCTGCGCATGGAGATATACAATGCCTGCTTCGTTGATGCTGCGATTCAATTTGTCTATATCGGCAGTAAACTTCACACCATGATGATGAATCACGTTTGATGCACCGCTAACAGATGTTGCAGCATAGTTGCCATGTTTAGCAACCTTATATCCCGCTCCTGCAATAACGAAACATGAAGTTGTGGAGATATTGAAAGTATTCTTTCTGTCACCGCCAGTACCTACTACATCGATATACTTATCGCAATCCAGTATGGCTTTCACTCCTGTTGCCAAAATACCATCACGGAAACCCAACAACTCGTCAACAGTAACACCTCGCATCTGCAAACCAGTAAGCAACGCTGTTATCTGCTCAGTTGGAAATTCATCTTTAGTAATACCAACAATGATATCACGAGTTTCGGTGCGCGAGAGCTCCTCGTGGTTCAGCATCTTGTTCAAAACTTCTTTCATCTCCATAAATTTGTCTCCTATTTGTTTGGTTGTTCGCAGAGGACTAAGGTATCATATCTTGTTGTCTCTGTATTTGATTGAAATTTATTAAAAAAGGCCTGTCGTAAGAACGACAGGCCCATTGATATCTTATTAAAGTATCCACACGGCTTACTCGACTCACGACTTTATTGAAATCTTGAGATACGCCACCACCATGTTAGAGATACTAAATTGATCATAGTCTTTATTGTTTATGTTTTTAATATTTGATTAGAACTATTGTTCGTTTGCAAAATTACACTTTTTCTTTTAATCTCCAAACTATTTGAGCAAAAATATTTCAGATTGATAGCAAATTGCATTATTTACCTTATTATATATAGTTTAATCATGGAATAAATAACGCATTAATAATTGCAAAACATATGGTTAAAGTTTAAAAATATAATGAAAGCCTTATAGTTCTATCAGAATTTATATTGATTTAGATTAAAAGTGCAATTATTTTTTCATTTCCATGTAATAAAACTGAAAGTGCAACGTTTCTTTAATATACTGAACCAAATTTATGATTGCCTATGAAATATTTTACACTTGAAGAATCTGCTCCATCAGAAATGACATTAGAAATAATTCGCAAGATTGCCCATACATATAGAGTATCTAAAAACAACGGCAACACTTTAAACTTTTGTCTAAATTGATAAGCAAAATGAAAACATTGATTTCACCTTCTTTGTTGGCTGCCAACTTCCTCAACCTACAAGGAGAGATGGAAATGATAAACAAGAGCGAGGCAGACTGGCTTCACCTTGATGTCATGGATGGCATGTTCGTCCCAAACATCTCGTTCGGATTCCCTGTCATTGAGGCTGTAGCTAAAGTCTGCAAGAAACCTTTGGATGTTCACTTCATGATAGAACAGCCTGAACGTTATATCAAACAGACTGCCAAGACTGGCGCAATGATGATGAACGTACACTATGAGGCATGCCGACATCTGCATCGCACAATACAAGAAATTCACGAAGCAGGCATGAAAGCCGGCGTTACTCTTAACCCTTCAACCCCTGTATCTGTGCTCGAAGATATCATCAATGATGTCGATATGGTACTATTGATGAGCGTTAACCCAGGCTTCGGTGGTCAGAAGTTTATTGAGCATACTATAGAAAAACTCGGTAGACTAAAGGAGCTAATAGCTCGTAGTGGTAGCAAAGCCTTGGTAGAGATTGATGGTGGAGTGCAACAAGATACTGCGCCACGCCTCGTTAAAGCAGGAGCCGATGTGCTGGTTAGTGGCAGTTATGTATTCAAAGCAGAAGATCCATTGGCTACTATTAGCTGGCTGAAGAATCTATAAAAACTCTATAGAATAATTAAGGGGCTATACATTAGGATGCGATATTATTATATCTGCCTAATGTATAGCCCCATGATTTTTTAGCATAAGTCTATCTTAATATAGCTCCAAGTCAAGTTCTTGTGTGCGAGCCATACGACGCATATTCAATATAGCATAGCGCATACGGCCAAGAGCAGTATTGATGCTAACGTTTGTACATTCAGCTATTTCCTTAAATGATAGCTGCTGATAATATCGCATGTAGACAACTTCGCGCTGTGTATCTGGCAAGAGATTCATAATCTTCTTCACATCCTCAAGCACTTGGTCGTTGACATATTGATTTTCAATATTCAACTCCAACAAATTGTCGCTACTGATATTAGTAAGATTGTTATCTTCTGGAGTCTCAATAACATTCTCTATTCTTCGCTCACGATAAGAGTCCATTATAATATTGTGAGCAATACGAATCAGCCAAGCGCCAAACTTACCACTTGTAACATAGCGTCGCTGCTGCAACCTTGATATTACTTTGACGAAGGTTTCTTGGAATATATCCTCTGCCTTTTCGCGGTCACGAACCACGAAAAGAATATAGGAAAACAATTTAGTCTGATTGCGTGATAATAGCAAATCGAACGCCTTGTTATCTCCGTCAGCATAAGCCAATGCCAACTCCTCGTCAGTAAATTCTGAGAGTTTCTTCATTTCTTAATCTTTTTATTATTAAGTAAATGTATATCCTATAGGCGTGTCGTTTTGTTATTAATTAATGTTTTGTAATGGCAAAGGTAGTTATTATTTTCCAAAACAACAAATATTTCTGTGAAATAATGTAAATTCGGCAATAATTTAACAACTTCTACGTTGTCATTTATTATTAGCCCAATCTACAAAATCAAACTACCGAAAACTATGGAAGATAAATCAGAACAAGATAAAATAAGAAATGAGCAAGAAGAAAAAGGCTTAAATCAAAATAGAAAAGAGCTTGAGCAAGATATAATTCCGAGTGGAAACGATAAGCTTGAGCAGGATAAAGTACCGAGTGTGCTTAAGCAGCAAGCAGAAATAGAGAGGCTAAAGAAAGATAGATAGATTAAAAGAACAAAAAAAAGAGGTTGGTGCAGGATGCTACCAACCTCGAGGGATGATTTCGAAAAAAACTCGAAATCCATAAAAACTTTCGCAAATATAGACCTTATTAATGACATTTCCAAATTTTCCCTAAAGAAAATGAATTATTTAACATATGTTTTACTCTATCATTCAATAAATATCAAGTTTTGCTACAGTCATATCTATAAGCTATTTTCCTAAATATCAACAACTTAACAAAAAGTCACATAAAATAAACGAAAATTCTAAAGAATATAAGTATTATTTTTATATCTTTGCAAATAGATTATTCTACAAGCGCTAAAAGCTACAGGAAACTAATCAAAATTCCAGAAGACAGGAAACTAATCAACAATCATATAATGAAACATTTACTGACAACATTAATCATGTTGCTATCGTTGCCACTATGCTCTTTTGCACAGGGTTGGAACGAAAGCGAGTACAAACAAATCGAGAGTAACATCAGAACTCCACAGTTCCCAGATCGTACTTTCACCATCACAAAGTTTGGTGCTAAGGTAAAGGCTTCTGCTGCCGTAAACCAAAAGGCCATTAACAAAGCTATCGCCACTTGCTCTGCTAAAGGTGGTGGTACAGTCGTTGTGCCTAAGGGTACATGGAACACTGGTGCTATCAGAATGAAGAGCCACGTAAACCTCAAGGTTGAGGAAGGTGCTACTCTTCTCTTTGCTTTCCAGCCAGAGCTTTATCCTTTGGTAAAGACATCATGGGAAGGTTTAGGATGCTGGAACTATTCTCCATGTATCTACGCCTATGGCGAGACAGACCTTGCTATCACAGGTAAGGGAACCATAGACGGTAATGGTAGCCGCGAAACTTGGTGGCCTTGGTGTGGAGCTAAGAAGTTCAACTTCCAAGAAGGTGTTACCAAGGAAGCACAAAACTTGGGTAGCCGTGCACGCTTGCTGAAATATGCAGAAGACGGTGTACCTGAGGATGAAAGACGTTTTGGTAAAGGACAAGGCTTGCGTCCACAGCTCGTTAACTTCAATCGTTGCAATGGCATCCTCATCAAGGATGTAAAGCTCACCAACTCTCCTTTCTGGGTTATCCACCCATTGCTCTCTAAGAACATCACCGTAGATGGTGTATACATCTGGAACGAAGGTCCTAATGGTGACGGTTGCGACCCAGAGGCTTGCGAGAACGTTCTTATTCAGAACTGTACCTTCCATACAGGCGACGACTGTATTGCTATCAAGAGCGGACGTAACAACGACGGACGTCTTTGGAACACTCCTAGCAAAAACATCATCATCCGTAACTGTAAGATGGAAGATGGTCATGGTGGTGTAGTTATCGGTTCTGAGATTTCTGGTGGATGCCAGAATGTATATGCAGAGAACTGCCACATGGACTCTCCAGACCTTGAGCGTGTATTGAGAATCAAGACTAACAACTGCCGTGGTGGTTTGATTGAGAACATCAACATGCGCAACGTTACTGTTGGTCAATGTCGTGAGGCTGTATTGAAGATTAACCTCGACTACGAAGCTAAGGAAATCTGCTATCGTGGCTTCCAGCCTACTGTTCGCAAGGTATACATGGAGAATGTAACCTGCCAAAAGAGTAACTATGGTGTATTGATCATCGGCTTGAACGAGATTGAGAATGTTTACGACGTTACTGTTAAAGACTGTAACTTCACAGGCGTTGTTAAGCAGCCTGTAAAGATGACAGGTAAGACACGCAACGTGAAGTTCGACAACCTCATGATCAACGACAACCTCATCCTTCAGGATGCTGATAAGCCATATCAGAACTATTCACAATGGATGACTTGGTCAGAGATGAAGCGCACTCCAAAGAGCTATATGCTCGACTTCGCAAAGAAGCCAAAGTGGAGCTACGTGATGGGTATCGAAATGGAAGGTATGCTCGACACCTATTATAGATACAAGGACGAAGCTATCGCAGAATACCTCAAGGAATATCCTGCAAAAATGATTGATGCCCAGGGCAACATCACAGGCTACAAGCTCGAAGACTATAACCTCGACAACGTACGTACAGCAAAGTTCATCTATCGTATGAACGAGTTGTTCCCTGCAGAAAATCAGAAGAAGGCTCTTGCCACACTATTCTCTCAACTTGAAAAGCAGCCACGCACCAAGGAAGGTGTGTGGTGGCACAAGGCTATCTATGCAAACCAGGTATGGCTCGACGGTATCTTCATGGGTCTTCCCTACTACACTCTCGCTGCTCCAAGCATCAAGGGTATGAAGAAGGCTCAGAAGAAATACTGGAAAGATGCAGTAGACCAGATTCTAAAGACCGACCTTCGCACATACGATGCAAAGACAAACCTTTGGAAGCATGCTTGGGACGAGACACACACAGCTTTCTGGGCAGACAAGGAGACAGGACTTAGCCAGCACACATGGGCAAGAGCTTTGGGATGGTATGTTATGGCTATCACTGAGGTACTCGACGTATTGCCAGCAGACTATCCTAATCGCGACAAGGTTGTAGCCTTGTTGCAGAAGACAATGCAGTCGGTAGTAGACTATCAGGACAAGAAGACTGGTGTATGGTACGACGTGCTCGACGTTAAAGACAACCGCAACTATCTTGAGTCAACAGCCTCTTCTATGTTTGCTTACGTATTGCTCAAGGGTGCAAGAACAGGCTACCTTCCAGAGTCATTCCGCGCAGCTGGTATCAAGGCATACAACGGCATCATCAACAACTTCATCAAGGTTAATGCCGACAAGACAATCTCTCTCACCAACTGCTGCTCAGTATCAGGCCTTGGTCCTGCTCCTGGTCCATACGTAACAAAGCCTAACTTCAAGCGTGATGGCAGCTTCAATTATTATATGAGCGAGCCTATCCGCGACAACGATGCTAAGGGTGTAGGTCCTTTCATCTGGGCTTCATTGGAGATGGAACAGCTTCCTGCAAGCAAGTAAAGAGTGAAGAACGAAGAGTGAAGAATCTAATAGATTAGACATTCAAAGGAATTCTATGAAAAGAATTATAATGGCTGCCGCTGCAACACTTTCTATGTCAGCAGCAATGGCACAGGCTCCTGCATTTCCTGGTGCTGAAGGATTTGCACGATACACTACTACTGGTGGACGTGGAGGTAAGGTGATTCATGTCACTAACCTCAACGACTCTGGTACTGGTTCACTCCGTCAAGCTTTACAGAACACATCGGGTAAACGAATTATCGTATTTGATGTTTCTGGTACAATAGCATTGAAAAGCAACCTCACTATTAAGAATGGTGATGTAACGATAGAAGGTCAAACTGCTCCTGGCGATGGTATCACACTCCGTGACTACACATTGGAGAACAAGGCAAACAACGTAATCATTCGTTTCATACGCGTGCGCCGTGGTAATGCCGTAGATGTTAACGATGGTGCAGATTCTTTTTGGGGACGCAATCGCAACAACATCATCATCGACCATTGCTCTATGAGCTGGAGTATCGATGAGACTGCTTCATTCTACGACAATAAGAACTTCACAATGCAATGGTGTACCGTAGCAGAAAGTCTCAACAACGCAGGTCACGACAAGGGTGCTCATGGATATGGAGGTATATGGGGCGGTAAAGGTGCTTCTTTCCACCACAACCTCTTGGCTCACCATACCAATCGTTGTCCACGACTCAATGGTGCTCGCTATGGTTGGGGAGGCTCTTCTGCCGACAACTATGCAAGCAGCATAGAGGCTGAGCAGGTAGACTTGCGCAACAACGTGATGTACAACTGGGGCAAAGGCAACGGAGCCTACGCTGGTATGGGTGGCTACCACAACATAGTAAACAACTACTATAAGTATGGTCCTGCCACAAAGAATAAATACCGCGTGTTCCAATGTGGTCACACCTCAGGTGCATCTGGCGAAGTAATTCCAAAGAATACCTATGGTCACTTCTATATCGATGGCAACTATGTTAGAGACAAAGGCGAGAACTACGACTGGAAAGGCGTAATCATCGACGATGGCAACACTACTGTTAAAGACACCATCAAGCTTAAAGAGCCTATAAACCATGGAGTAGTAACAACCCACTCTGCTCAGAAAACCTTCGAAAAGGTACTTGCATATGCAGGAGCTTCATACAAGCGCGATGCTGTAGACGCTCGCTATGCAGAGGAAGCAAAGAATGGTACTGCCACCTATAAGGGTAGCGTAACAAAGCTTGCAGGTATCATCGACTCACAGAATGATGTTGGCGGATGGCCTACCTTGAATTCTACAGAAAAGCTTCTCGACTCTGATAACGATGGTATGCCAGATATCTGGGAAACAGCTCACGGCTTGAATCCTAAGGATGCTAACGACGCGGCTGCTTACACTATAGATAAGAAGGGCTATTATACTAATATTGAGGTTTATTGTAACGCATTGGTAGAAGACTTGGTGAAGGCTGGTAACGCCGACGCCCTTGAGAGCGTAGACGAATACTATCCTGAGACAATCAAGGTTGACGGTATACCTTATTATAATAATGGCAACAGCAACCCTACCCTCATCGCAGATATCGACTACAACGATAACAATACCAACGAGTACTACAACCTTCAGGGTATGAAGGTAAACAAACCTACTCGTGGTATCGTAATCGAGAAAAGAGGTAAGACCATAAAGAAAAGAATATACTAAACTATATTTATAAGTAGGTGTTCAAAATTAATTTAAATGATTTTATGCCATATTTTGGTCCGTATGTTCAGCTCCGAAGAGGGAGTGTAGCGGGCTACATGACCGATGAGAGCTGGGCATACGGGCTAAAAGAGGGCGTAAAGGCATTTGAAAGCATAACATTTTTATAAGATTCATATATGCGATTAATTATGAACACCTACTTATAATCATCGCAAAGAAGGATAGTACATCATAGAATGTGCTATCCTTTTTTCATTTTTATATATAGGTGATAGTTTCCACCCTATACTAAAGAATTTTAGCTGTTTAATAAAATTTTAATATTAATATTCGGTTTATATTAATAAATATATCTATCTTTGCAATGAATGTAAAACTATTGCAGAATTATGTGTTCTCATAAAGGCCTATAAATTCTTTTAATCTAAATATTAACTAAATTAATACGAACAGTTATGAACAAAATTTTACGCTTATCTCTCATAGCAGTCCTTGCTATGGTGTTTAATGTTTCGTTTGCTGATGAGGCTACATTTACCCTCAACACAGAAGCAGGTGTTAAAGCTTTAGGTTTGGAAGTTCCAGCCCCAGGTAATGGTACAAAAGTAGAGTCAATGACTTCTGGTGGAGTTACTATAGCGGCAACTACAGCAAAAGACAAGACCGACACTCGTATCTTCCAAGGCACTACAAAGAAAATTGATTTCCGCATTTATGCGGATGGAACTTTAACTTTCACTGCAGGTGATAAGTACATCACAGAAATTACCATGACAGGTAAAGATGTAGATAAATTTACTGTTGATGGTGGATGTGCAAAAGGCGTATGGAAAGGTTCTGCTAAGTCTGTTAAATATACAGCAAAACAAACTGTAAATATCTACACTATCACCGTTAAGTATCAAACAGAAGCTGCAGCAACTAAGAAGTCTGCAGGTCTTGCTTTCTCAGAAACAAAAGCAACAGCTGTTTTGGGAGAGAAGTTTACAGCTCCTACTCTTACAAAGGCTACAAATGCTGCAGTAAAGTATACTTCTACAAACACTAAGGTTGCTACAATCGACGAAGCAACAGGTGAAATTACATTGGTTGCTGCAGGCAATACAACTATTAAGGCAGAAACTGAAGAAAACGCAGACTATTATGCTGGTTTAGTAAGCTACTCTCTTGCTGTTACCGAACCTGTTAAGGATCTCGTTACACTTCCTTACGTTGAAGAATTTGCTACAGGTATTGGTTCATTCGTTATAAACGATGTAAAACTTGGCGAAGGTCTTAAAAATGTTTGGAGACACGATGATTCTCACAAATATATGAAGGCTTCTGCATTTGTTAACCAAAAGAACATTCCAAGTGAGAGCTGGTTGGTTTCTCCAACTATCGATCTTAAGAACGAAACTGAAGCATATTTGAATTTCTCTCATTGCATCAGCAAATTCTTCGGCACAGTTAGCGAAGAGGCTACACTCTGGATTCAAGTTGTAGGTGGTGAATGGGAGCAGATCGAAATTAAGTACCCTACTATAGAAACAAATAAGAACTTCTCTTCTTGGCTTGATATTCAGGACATAGATCTTAAGAAGTATATTGGTAAGGAGATTAAGGTTGGTTTCAAGTATGTAAGTACTGACAAGAATGCAGGTACATGGGAAATCAAGAACGTGAAGGTTGTTAAGGCGACAGCTGCTGGTGTAAACGCAATCACTCTTGACAAGACAAACGCTCCTCTCTACAACCTTGCAGGTCAGCGTGTAAGCAACAACTACAAGGGTGTAGTAGTAAAGAACGGCAAGAAGTACTTCAACAAGTAATATCTTCTTCAGCTGATTACTAACTACAAGTAATACATATAAGGCTGGCATCACAATATTGGTGATGCCAGCCTTTATTTTATTGACTCCTTCGTTCAACCCAGGCTGAACGAAGGAGTTAATTATATTACTTTCCAAAGTTATTAAGCTTCTACATCCGTTCAGCCCACTGTTGAACGATAAAGTAAGTTAGTTACGATGGCAAAGTAAGTTAGTTTCTACGACCATTCAACAGCTGTTGAACGCAAGAGGTAATCTATTATAGTCTTTATCGAGATTAATATAGATAGGTGGTAAAAAAATATTGCTTGGCATTCACACTTGATGTGATCAGCCAAGCAATACTATAAAAAGCAATATAATAGTTTACTCGAACTATCTAAAATAGTTATTTTGAGCTATTAAGAATATAGGTGAATTACTTAACGAACTTCTTACCATTCTTAATCTTCAAGCCCTTAGCGTTCTCAGAAACCTGAACACCTGCGAGGTTAAAAGTCTTACCATCTGCCTTAGGAGTAAGGATTGTAGAAACGCCAGCTGCATTTACAAGCTCGAAAGCATAGATATTAACGCTGTTAACTGGATATGTAATAGCTACATCACCCTTCTTTGCCTCAACAGTAATAACAGGATAAACATTCTTCTCAACTTTTCCAGTAGGAGAAGTAGTATTTTCAATAGTTATAGTAGTAGCCTCAGACTCCAAAAGAATCTTGTTTACCAACTCTGTTTCATTCTGTGTCAACACGATGTTACGATCAGTTGCGGTGTTGCTACCAGTACGTGCGTAAACCTTAAGGGTGCCATCAATAGGTAATGTAAGAGTCAAATTATTCTTTGATGACGACTTACCACCTGTCTTCAAACGATAATCAAACGAAACGTAAGACTCCGAGGTGCCAAAGTAAGCAGTATTAGCATCTACAGCGAGCTTACCATCAGTATCAGTTACATTCAATACAAGGTTGTCTTTAGTAAAGGATCCTGGAACAGAACCTTTATCATACTTTGTATCAAATGATAGAACCTGTGCAGAAGCAGAAGCAGCAAAAGCTACAGCTGCGATAAGAGTAAAAATTTTCTTCATAATAATAATTTGTATTAAGTTTATATTTTAAAGTAGATTTATTTTCTGATTCATGATAATACAAAAGAACGCAAAACATCAAACACATTTGAATGCAATACTTTTTGCTTTTATCTTTTGCAAAGATACTTATTGATTGCCAACAACATGAATAATTATCATCATAAAAACATGAAAAATTATCAAACGACTATTATTTTAAGGCTCTGCATTACTAAATATGAAAAACAAATAAGATAAGTCGTAATGATAGTTGACAAGAGTAGTTCTCAAAAAACAGACGATCTATATTTCGTTTTACGAAGTGATAGAGCTAAAAATATGATTTATTAATTGAAATAAGAAGGCTTATATATATAATAAAGTATATAAAGGAGGAGAAATGGACAAATATTAGATAGAAACACTACCTAAATTACGACTTAGTATATGCAAATAATTATCAACAAGTACAGTCTTAACAAGTTGATATTCAAAGGTTTGATAATTTTTCATAAAATAATGCTAATATTTTTAGAGCAATTTAATATCTTTTTATTAATTTTGCGCTGTAAACTAATTGTACTAATCTAATTAATTTCACGTATGTCTGGTTATTTGAATAACATTCGAATGGCGCTATTGTCCTTCTTCTGTCTTTTCTTGACAGGGACTATCTCGGCGCAAACCATCAATGGTTCGGTTAAAGACAATACCGGTGAACCCGTAATTGGTGCTACTGTTATAGAACAGGGCGCATCAAATAACGGTACTGTAACCGATATTGACGGTAATTTCACAATTAAGCTGAAAGGCAAGAGCCACAAGCTGAGTATATCATATGTAGGTATGAAGACTCAGGTTGTAGAAGTTAAAGGCAAGAGTCAAGTAGCTGTTAAGCTCGAAGACGAAGCCACAAGCCTCAACGACGTTGTCGTTATCGGTTATGGTTCTGTCAAGAAAAAGGACCTTACAGGTTCTGTTGCCACAGTAAGCAGCAAGGCTTTGGCAGAGGTTCCTGTAGCTTCAGCCTCAGAAGCTTTGACAGGAAAGATGGCTGGTGTGCAAGTCACAACATCCGAGGGTTCACCTGATGCAGAAGTAAAGATTCGCGTTCGCGGTGGTGGTTCTATCACCCAGAGCAACGATCCTCTTTATATTGTAGATGGTTTCCCTGTAGATGGTATTGGTGACATCCCTGCTACCGACATCGAGGACATCACAGTCTTGAAGGATGCTTCTTCTACAGCTATCTACGGTAGCCGTGGTGCTAATGGTGTTATCCTCGTTACCACTAAGAGCGGTAAGAGCGGTAAGGTAAACGTTAGCTACAACGCTTACTATAGCGTAAAGAAGATTGCAAAGACTATGGATTTGCTCACTCCTTATGATTATGCCAAGTGGCAGTATGAGCTTGCTTTGCTCAAGAATCAGAAGGACATTACTTCTTACACAGATTACTTTGGCAACTATCAGGACATGGACATGTATAAAGATGTAGCTGCAAACGATTGGCAGGACATCGTTTATGGTCGCACAGGTCACACCTTCAATCAGAACTTGAACATCAATGGCGGTTCTGAGACCATTAAGTATGCATTCAGCTATGCCCACATGAACGACAAGGCTATCCAAATTGGCTCTAACTTCAAGCGCGATAACTTCAGCTTGAAATTGAACACTAAGCCAACCAAAAACACTACCCTCGACTTCCAGGTTCGCTATAGCGATACCGATATCCGTGGTGGTGGTGCTAACGATGCTACAGGTTCTCAGGATAACGACCGTCGTTTGAAGTATGCTCTTTATTATTATCCAATGCCTCTCTCTAACCTTGACGAGAGCGCAGGTAGCGATGATGATGAACTTGGTAACCTCTACAACCCTGTTGTTTCTCAGTATGACAACGACCGTGTAAAGGAGCGCAAGCAGTTGAACTTTGCTGGTGCTTTCGGTTGGGAAATCATCAAGAATTTGAAGGCTAAGGTAGAATTCGGCTACGATGACTACAATCAGTATGATCAGCGTTACTATGGAAAGACAACCAATCAGGCTCGTAACGACTTCTCTGACTACCCTGGCATGCCAGGTATCAAACTCGAGGATACAAATCGCCACAAGTTCCGCAACACCAATACCATCAGCTACGACTTCAAGAAGCTCTTGAAGAGCAAGAAGCACAGCCTCAACATGATGGTTGGTCATGAGTATATCATTACCAAGAAGCGTACCCACTCAGATGAGATTCACGGATTCCCAACAGACTTCGATGCTAACACAGCTTGGAAGCTTACAGGTCAGGGCCACCCAGTAAAGGTTAACGATATCTACTCTGCAGACGACAAGCTTTTATCTTTCTTCACTCGTGCTAACTACAACTACGAGGATAAATATCTGTTGAGCTTCACATTCCGTGCCGATGCTTCTTCTAAGTTCTCTAAAGAAAACCGTTGGGGTTACTTCCCATCAGCAGCTGCAGCATGGCGTATTTCTTCTGAGCCTTTCATGAAGAGCACACAAAAGTGGCTCGACGACTTGAAGCTCCGTGTATCTTTCGGTACAGCAGGTAACAACAACATCCCAGTAGGTCAGCTCACACAGGAGTATGAGGCTATAACTGGTACCGCTACACTTTGGGTTAATGGTTTCGACACAATGTGGGCACCATCAAAAATAATGGCTAACCCTAACTTGAAGTGGGAAACTACTATCACACGCAACCTTGGTCTTGACTTCACCGTATTTGAAGGTAAGTTGAGCGGTTCGGTTGAAGGATATATCAACACCACTAAGGACCTTCTCATCCAGTTCCCTGTAAGCGGTACAGGTTATACCTCACAGTATCGTAACATGGGTGAGACAGAGAACAAGGGTCTTGAGGCTACATTAACATGGCATGCCGTAAACAAGAAAGATTGGGGCATCGACTTCTCTGGCAACATTGGTTTCAACAAGGGTAAGATCAAGTCGCTCGGTGGTATGCAGGAGTTTGGTGCTGAAACACGCTGGGCTTCTGAAGAAATCGGTAATGAGTACGTAATTGCAGTTGGCGGTCAGGTAGGTCAGATTCGCGGTTTTCGTAGCGCAGGCCGCTATGAGGTTAGCGACTTCAAGGGCTACAACGAGAAGACAGGTCTTTGGGAACTCAAGGATGGTGTAGCTGATGCTACTGCAGTAGTTGGTACACTTCGTCCAGGTTCTATGAAGATTCAGGATATGCCAGGCGAAGATGGTACAGCTAATGGTACTATCGGCGACGAAGACAAGTGCATCATTGGTAATGTAAACCCAGACTTCACTGGTGGTTTCTCTATCAACGCACGTGCTTATGGCTTTGACCTCAGCGCAAACTTCAACTTCAGCGTAGGCAACGACATCTACAATGCCAACAAGATTGAAGGAACAATGACTGGTAAGTATCAGTATCGTAACATGCTCGACATCATGGGCGATGGCAAGCGTTGGACTAACCTCAACGAGGATGGTACACTCTGCAACGACCCAGTGAAGCTTGAGGCTATGAACAAGAATACTACTCTATGGTCACCTTATACAAAGCAGAGGATTCTTACAGACTGGGCTATCGAGGATGCTTCATTCCTCCGTTTGAACACCTTGTCTCTCGGCTACACATTGCCTAAGAGCATCGTTAAGAAGTTGGGCATTAACAGCCTCCGCTTCTACTGCACAATGTATAACGTGTTCACCCTTACTGGCTACGATGGTTTCGATCCAGAGTCTGACTGTATCAAGAAGTCTGGTCAGGAGAGCCTCACACCTGGTTGTGACTACTCTGGTTACCCACGCAGCCGCCAGTATGTATTTGGTTTGAACTTGAATTTCTAAACCTTCCATTACAAGACCAAACAATGAAAAATATATTTAAGCTTTCAATAATGTCCATAGCTCTTGTTGGTGTAGTAACATCATGCGATATGGACGCCCCAACACAGTCTACTCTCGACGAGAGTTCTGTGTTCTCACAGTATTCGTTGGCTGAATCAGAGATTATGTCTATACACGTATCATTCGGTGAGACAAACTCTTACCGCGGACGTTTCCTACCTTACTATGGTCTTAACAGCGACCTTGAAACTGGTAGTGGAACACAGCCTTCATATTCAAAGGCGATGTCGTACGACGATAAGCTAAGCCTTTGGGCATACAACACACTGCCTACAAACGGTCAGATGAATACCGAAAATAATGCCTATGCAAAGTTCTACGAGGGTATCGAGCGTGCAAACCTTGCTATCCAGGGCATACGCAAGTATGGCAATATCGAGAAGAACCGCGATATGGCTCAGCTTCTTGGTGAGGCTTTGACATTGCGTGCTCTCATCTACAACGACCTTATCAAGGCTTGGGGTGATGTTCCTGCACGTTTGCAGCCAAACAATGCAAACAATGTATATATGCCACGTTGCAACCGTGACTCTATATATAAGGTATTGCTCGCAGACCTTAAGGAAGCAGAAGACTACTGCTATTGGCCAAACGAGAATGTTATAACAAAGAGCACAGAGCGTGTAAGCAAGAGCTTCGTTAAGGGTCTCCGCGCTCGTATCGCTCTCTATGCAGGTGGCTACGGTCTTCGTGGCGATGGCTATCGCAAGAGCAAGGATCCTGAGTTGGCATCTGACAAGATGTATGCTATTGCTAAGCAGGAGTGTACCGACATCATCAACAAGCATTGCAACACTCTTGGTAGCTTTGAAGAGAACTTCAAGAAGCTTTGCCAGGACAATGTTGCTGCAGGTGGTGAGTCGTTGTGGGAAATTCCATTCTCTTCTGGTCGTGGTCGTGTAGTTTATACTTTCGGTATCAAGCATCAGGCAGCAGACCAGTACACATCACAGAATCAGGGTGGTGCAAACGGTCCTCTTCCTTATCTTTATTATGACTATGACAAGGATGATATCCGTCGCGACATCACTTGTATTCCTTACGAGTGGAGCAAGAATCTTGTTGATGGCAAGTCATATCAGCAGCTTCGTGGTATCAACAAATGGTGCTTCGGTAAGCTTCGCTACGAGTGGATGAAGTCAGAGCGTGCTCTTAGCCTTGGTAAGAATGATGATGGTGTTAACTGGCAGTACATGCGTTTGGCAGATGTTTACCTCATGGCAGCAGAGGCTATCAACGCTTTGGACAACGACCAGCAGACAGCTTGGAACTATATGAAGCCTGTTCTCGACCGTGCTCTTCCAGCAGCTAAGGTTGAAGCTTTGAAGGCTAAGTATACAGCTAACCAGGATGCTTTCTTCAATGGTATCGTAGAGCAGCGTGCATTTGAGTTTGCAGGAGAAATGCTTCGTAAGGCAGACCTCGTACGTTGGGGAATCATCGATGAGAAGATGGCAGAGGCTAAGCAGAAGCTTACTGACCTTTCTAACCGCGCAGGTAGCTACGCAGACCTTCCTCTAAAGGTTTACTTCAAGAACGAAGGCGAAAATATCGTTATATATGGATTGAACCATGGTGATACTGACGCAGAAGGTGCAGCTCTCGAGGGCTACAGTTCAACGAAGTGGTTCGTAGACTCTAAGACAAATGCCAACATCATAACTGAAGATTACATCAATGGTTTGTATGTAGGCAAGCCAAGCTTGAACTGCTTGTGGCCTATCTGGCAGACATTCATTGAGAAGAGCAATGGTTTGCTCAACAATGATGGCAACTACGGTCAGCTCTCTGATTAAAATATTATTAGTTGGCAGATATAGCATTCTGCTGTATCTGCCAACAGATAATCTTTACAAAATACAATTCATAAACTGAACAATATGAAAAAATCAATCATAAACGCTTGCATCCTTGGTCTCGGCTTATTGTCGATGACTGCATGTAGCGATCCAATGGACGAGATTACAAGCCTTATCGTAGGCCGCAACTTCTCGCCTGTTAACTTTGAGACTAAAGATATCACTAAGGAGAGTGCTTCGTTCCAGTGGTCTGCAGTTAGCGGTGCAACAAGCTACGAACTCCAGCTCTTCGAAGATAAAGACCTTGACTTTAGTGGTGAACCAACATTTGTATTCAAGAACATCTCTAAGGATGACATCCCTTACGCAGTAAGCGGTTTGATGTACGATACCCAATATTCTGCACGTGTTATGGCTGTTGATGATAACGATGCTACTCGTAACTCTAAGTGGAGCGAAGTTTCATTCCGCACCAACGCACAGCAGATCTTTAAGTCAGTTTCTAACTCTGATATCGCTGACCGCAGCGTTGTAATGAACTGGCCTGCAGGCGAAGAAGTTACAACTATCTATGCTGTAGCTTCAGAGACAGGCGACACCATAACAACAAAGCAACTTACTGAGACAGAGATTGCAGCTGGTAAGGCTACTGTAGATGGTTTGCAGCCAGAAACAAAATATGACGTATACCTCTACAATGGTAGCAAGAAGCGTGGTACAAAGACATTCAAGACTATTGCCGACCTTAATGGTGCTATCGTAGTTCGTCCTGGCGACGACTTCGCTTCATTGATTAAGAATGCTGAGGCAGGTTCTGTATTCGCTTTGATGCCTGATACATTCAAGATTATGTCTGAGGATGAAACAGGTACAAGCGCTGTAGCAATCTCTAAGAGCATAGAAATCAAGGGTATCTACCCTACTGCAGCTCCTGTTATTCAGGGTCGCTTCGAGATTAACGATGGTGCTTCTGTTTCTATCGACAACGTAGTTCTCGATGGTTCTGCAAATGTTTCTACCGACCAGGCTTTCAACTTCAAGACAGCTGATGCTACATACGGAAAGGTTATCATCAAGAACTCTGAAATCAAGAACTTTGGTAAGGGTGTATTCTATGTTAACGTAGCTTGTACTATTAACGAGCTTACTTTCAAGAATTGTTTGATTCACGACATTGAGTGCGATGGTGGCGATATGTTCGACTGTCGTAAGGGTCGCATAGACAACCTTAATCTCCTTGAGTCTACAATCTATAATAGTGCAGCAAGCCGCGACTTTATCCGTATGGACGATGCATCTGCACTCGGTGGCGCTCCTGTTATCACAGTAAACAAGTGTACTATCGATGGTGCTTCTAACAAAGCTAAGCGCTTGCTCTATGTTCGCTATGTAGGCAACAAAATCAACTGGACAAACAACATCGTTTCAAATACTGGTGCTGTATGGTCTAACCAGTCAAAGACTGGCGTTCCAACATTCCAGAACAACGTATACTTCAACTGCGTTAAGCTCAATGTAGCAGACGTAGAGGGTAAGACTAACATGTTTGCTGACGAGGCTGGCAAGGAAGCTAACCCTGAGTATAAGAATGCCGCTAAGGGCGACTTCACTATCGGTAACGAGAGTGTTAAGAAGCTCGGTGTTGGTGACCCAAGATGGTAATCACCTAAAAACACATATATAATAACAAAAGCTGCAGCCATATTTATTTGGTTGCAGCTTTTTTATTATCCTCAATTTTACCCTTTTACCTTTTTACTCTTTTACCTTTTTACCCTTTTACCTTTTTACCTTTATAACTTTCTTGTTTGGTTTTACATTCACGTATTTCTTTTTTCCATCTTTTTCTATACATAAAGTGAGAGGCTGACGGAAGATTTTATTATCGAGGTTGTTATCAAGGCGTATTACCATCGTCTTACCATCATCTTTCTCTACCGAGATGAAGGTAGCATTGCGCTCCTTCTGATAAGCCTCAACCTCGGCAAACGTTCCTACCCAAACATCATCAGAATGTGCTTTGACATAGTCGTAGAATTGCCATAAATCCTCAGGATGATACCATTTATCATATCCATCAGTAATGGCATGAGTCATTGTTATACCCCACTCTCCTCGCTTTACAATGTCATCAAACCAACGTTGCATCTTGTCTAAAGTAGACTTATTGTTCTGCTGACCATGCCCAACCTGAAACAGTCGTGAGCCTATTCTACCCTCTTCTACCGCTTTAATAGCCTCGGAAGTTTTTGAATTGTATGGATAAGCAAAAGTTAATGGCTTATGACCGAGATTAGCAATAAAAGCAGAATCGTTGCTACGAACATCCTGCATAAAAGCATCATATCCTACTTTTCGACAATTTTTATGACTCCATCCATGGCTTCCCATATCGTGGCCTCGCTTCTCCATCTTCTTTATTTGCTTCCAAGTCATACGTGCGCCCAAGCGATGATGTTCTACTCCAACCACATTACCTATAATCCAAAAGGAACCTCGGAAACCACGCTTTTCAAGATTAGGAGCTACGAGAGTGTAATGCTCTAAGAGTCCATCATCATAGGTGAAGCTTATAGCCGCCTTCTTGCCTTGATAGAAGGGTGTGATAGTAACTTTTGTTGCGAGACCATCATGCGAGAAACATTCCAAAGAAACATTTGATTTGTTTTGTGCATGCATCGTTAAAGCAAGACAGAAACAAATTATAGAAAATAATTTTTTCATTGTTTTTAAGATATTTATTGATATTGTTCGTTTATAGCACAAAGTTATGGAGATATTGACAAAGAAAGGGGTAATATCATTCAAAAGATTAGAATATCATACAAATATGCGCATTTGTACATGAAATCGTTTTCGTATAAATAGTTAGAGAGAAACATTGCTATTTAAAACAAAAGTTGTATCTTTACAAGCTCTAAATCAAAAATAAACAATTAACTCTTAAAACATGAATAAAACAACTATCAAATCGTTTGTATTAATAGCTCTATTGGCTATGCCAAACTTTATTCAGGCACAGACTTTCAAGGGTATTTCAGAAGAACTTAAGGCAAATAATACTCCTGAAGGATGGAAGAAGGTAGACCTACCTCAACTACCTGAGATTACAGAGAAAAATACATTCAACATTGTCGACTATGGAGCAACAACTTCGGCTGACGATAATACCAAAGCTATACAAAAGGCGCTCGATGCAGTACCTGCAACTGGAGGTATGGTAGTAGTACCTGCAGGAACATGGCGTTTCGGCACAACAGCAGAGATGACAAGCAAGACAGAGATTCTTAGCATCAAGTCGAAAACTGTAGTCCACCTATGTGCTGGCGCAACTTTGCAACTTGTTGAATATGGCAAAGCACCTAACAACAAAACAATCTTCATAGGTTGCAAAAATAGAAAGCAAAGCGATATCATTATCGAAGGTGAAGGTGAGACATCTATTATCGATGGACAGGGTGCTCGTTGGTGGCTGGCAAGAGAGCAGAAAGAAACTTTCAATCCTGGTTCAATGATTCGCCTAGAACAAGGATCTCGCTTCTTGCTTCGCAACTTCAAGATTCAGAACACACCTGGTGTAAACATCACAATCAGCAATAGTGGTAAGGCAAGCCATGCAACAATACATGATGTGAAGATTAGCGAGCCTGCATCAGAAGCAGGAAAGGGTAAGGCATCACATAATACAGATGGTGTTTCTATTTGGGGTCCATACGTAAACATATACAACTGCAACATCAGCAATGGTGACGACAACGTGGTAGTAGATGCAGACGGACAATATATACATGTATGGGATTGCTACTTCGGTACAGGACATGGAGCTTCTATCGGCAGCTTTACAAGCAATGTAAAGCATGTATGGTTTGACAATATCACAATGAACGGTACTACAGCAGGCATCCGCTTAAAGACCGGAGTGAACAAAGATAAATCAGGCAATATAACCTCTCTACGTGGTGGTGGCGAGGAAGACTTCCGTTTTACCAACTTCACAATGACAAAGGTAAGAAACCCATTCTCTATCGACCTATTCTACGATAAGAACTATAATAGCGACCCTGCTGTTGACGAGGCTAATCAAAGAGCCGTAGACTCTTCTACTCCTACATACAACAACATTTATCTTCAGAATGTGAAGACCACAGATGTATGCGAAGGTAATGCAATCTTCCTCATTGGTAGACCTGAAAGCCATATCAAGAATATCACTATCGACAATGTGCAGATTTCTGCAAAGAAGGGTATAGATATTCGTTTCGTAGACAACTTGGTATTCAAGAACAATTCAAAGATTAAGGCAAGCAGCAATACTCTATGGATAAAGAAGTATGCTTCTACCGTAGACGATCAATGCAACGCAACTGGTTTGAAGCCATCAGGTATCAACAATATAAGCAACAATGATGCTAACACCAGTAACCTTTATTCTATGAATGGAACTATGGTGAAAGCAAATGCTTCAGACAACGACATTAAGACGCTGAAGAAAGGAATATACATTATTAACAAGAAGAAATTTGTGAAGAAATAAAGGAACAGGTGGTATACAAAGGCTAAGAAATAAAAATGATACCACTTAACACCAGATATTGACCGCATAAACACCAATAATGTACAACAAGAGGCTATTATCGAAAAAGCCACTTGTTGTACATTGTTTTTTTACCTAACTTTGCAACAGAAGAAGAATACTACAAGTAGGAAGAAAAGACTACTGTAGTTGACAATATACAACTCTACTAATACTGAAATAAATTGAAATAGTGTATAAAACAATGATTAAAGAGTGTGAAGAAAATAAGAACGAATCCTTTTAATAAGTAGTAAGATATGTAATTTTGAACTAATACTCATAACGCAAAAACCAGTGGCGCAAGTGATTGCTCCACTGGTTATTTTTATATATAGACATTTGCATAAATATCTTTTATGAGTTTACAATATCTCCAATTGCTCCTTAACAGCCTTATAACAACGACGAGATACCACAATGTCTTCTTTATCGAAAGGTGGAACGAAGACGCAACGTAATGAAGTATTCTCAATACTGATAAGATAGTCGAGATTGATGATGCAATCTTGGCGCACTTGAGCCATAGATGGCGAAATTGAAAGAAGAGTCTTGGAAGTGGTCTGCTTCTTAAGCTTATGCACTGTACCATTGGTCATCTTTAAGTTCCATATACGAGTGTCTTCATCGTAGATGCAACTAAACACCTCATCAGGTTTCACCATCAGCAAGCCTGAGACTGTTTGTATAGCAGCACGCTTAGAAGCTAAGCCTGTAAGACCTTCCAATCCTAACATATCATCCAAAGGAGATGTTTGACTATTATCTTGATTATCAGCTGCATCGTTGGCATCAATATTATTCATTTTATTGCGAATACGATCTACCACAAGTTCAAACTCCTCTCGCTGATATGGTTTCAACAAGAAATCGAAAGCCGAAGCTCGTAAGGCATCGATAGTATATTTGTCAAAAGCACTATAAAATACGGTTATCATGCCTGTAGGCATCTCTTCGCGAATAGACTGCAAAACTTCAAATCCTGTTTGTCCAGGCATCTCTACATCAAGAAACAAGACATCGGGCAACATTCCCATCACCAAGGTCTTGGCAGACATTGATGATGAAGACGTGGCAATAACATCAAAGTCGCCAAGCTCCATTAAGTCGGTTTGCAGACGAAGAATGCTCTGCGGCTCATCATCAACAATCACAACCTTTATTTTGTTTGTATTATCTATCATATTATCAATAACGTTTCACCTTTTTTATATATTACCTTATTACTTATATATGCATCATTGGAATACATCGAAATTATATTCACATGGCACACCAATGCTCACAATAGTACCTCTGTTAGCGTCATCTTCTGCATCTGTATCATTATTATTACTATGCATGATGAAATATATCTTTCGCTTGTTTGCTGCATTTAGCATCTCAATGGTGCTATTAAGGATTCTTAGACCTGTACCTGTGCTAACAGCAGAGTTTACCTTCTTTCTGCTATTTGCAGCCCCTACTCCACCACATCCATTGTCAATGACATCAATGCGAAGCATATAATCTTCTATCCATATCTTAACTGTTAGTGATGGCTTTAATGATGTTTCTTCCATACCCACAAAAGCATGCTTCAAGGCATTCTCTACCGGAATTTGGATTATCATAGATGGTATCATCGAAGATAGGTCAACATCCTTGGCTATATCGTAGACAGGCAAAGGAAGGAAAGGATTAGTCTCATGGCGGAGGCTGGCATAGTTGACCACCATCTGCAACTCCTCATCAAGACTTGCAGCAATCTTATCGCATGTAAGCAAGTTGGTACGTAGCACTTGAATCAACAAGCGCAGAGGTCTAACATTGACATTCTTCGGAATATTCGAGATAAAGACATTGAGCACATTAAACACGAAATGTGGAGAGAATCGGTTTCGCACATTCTCCATTTTCAATGCCACCATTCTGTTCATCTCCTGATGATGTTGGTGCTCATGGCGCAGAGACTTATATCTATAGAATATTACCAATGCGATAACTCCAACGATAAGCAAAGTTATTACCAACAGCATGATAACTCTGGTAAACTCTGCTTGCGACTGCGTAGCCTTAAGCGTCATATCTCTACGCACAATGGCGGTATCTTGTTTGAAGCGAAGTTCGTTTTCGCTAACATTAGATATCATCATAGCATTACGCAGAGAGTCATCATACTGATTTGTCAACTTCTGATATTCCAAAGCCTTTGCATAATCACCCTTGCGCTCATAGAGATCGGCTAATCCTTTATGATGCAGGTATAGATAGTTGGGTGGCATATGGTCGAGCACATAAGGCTTACTCAATATCTTAGTAGCTTTAGCAAGATTATCCTGCTTTAATGCCAAAGAAGCATTCAAACCATCAACAAAGAATTGAACATCGCTGTTCATATCAGGCTTAGCGAGGAAAAAAGCTGAAGCCAATGACAGATATTTTTGAGCTGAGTCGAGTTCGTTAAGTTCCATATAAGTCTGTCCAAGGTTGGAATTAACCACAGACGACATAAATGGAGACTCCATAGCATTAGTTGCCTTTTGGCATTTCAAGAAACATTTAAGAGCTTCAGCCGATTTGCCTTGGCTACTATATACATTACCCCAGCTGTTATAGAAGAAATGAATATCCTTAGGAGTTTTAGGAGGATACTTTTGCTCAGCCTTACGGAAATAGTAATGCGCAAACTGATAGTTTTGCAGGTCGTTATATACCTGTCCTAAGCCTGCTAATATACAGTTTTGTGCAACATCGATATGCAGAGAGTCTGCAAGGAAGTTAGCTCTACGATACCATGATGAAGCATTAGCAAGCTTACCCAACTGGCGTGAAGCATCGGCAGCATTGATACATATATCGATAGCCTCATCATGATTGGGGAGATTCATAATTGCATTATATGCCTTGACATAATAAGTCAAAGCAGAATCGCGCTGACCTATAGCCTGAAGCAACACACCCTGAAGGTTGTCGGCATAGGATTGTATCTTGTATGAGTATTGTGAGTTAGGATGCCGACGGCAAAAGTCATTTACAGAATCGATAAGATTCTGACATTCTGCATCGGCACCTTTTAAGAAATAGCATTTCGCTATGATAAGTCGCTTCCATTGATCTGATAGTTCTGGACGTTCGTTACATTGCAATCTTCTGATGAGCATCGCCATCGAATCAGGATGACTCTGCATAAGTTGCTGATGTTCTGCCACAAAATCATCGATAGGTTTGAACCACGAATTATCATCATGGCGATTATCAGAACAAGAAGCTAAAAGCGTAATCGTTCCTATTAATAATATGTATATGACTCGTTTGTAATTCATCAAAATATTAGGGCGTGGAGAATTAATTTTAAATCATTAAAGGGCGCTTAAAGAAAACACATCTTTAAGCACCCTCTTAAATGATTATGGAATTTGATTTAACATCGTTAAATTATTCTGCAGTATTCTTTTTTGCTGCTGTTGTCTTCTTAGCTGTTGTTTCCTTCTTAGCAGCTGTTTTCTTTGCAGCAGGCTTCTTTGCAGTAGCCTTAGGAGTTTCACCATATTTAGCACGGAGCTTAGCCTCTTCAGTTTCAAGCTTTTCTATCTTAGCCTGAAGACGAGTAATCTCCTTACCCTTCATCTCAATCTCGTCGCCCTGGTTCTTGATAGTAGTGAGCAATGATTCGAGCTGCTCATTATCAATCTCCTCAGGATAGAGGTTGTTTACACGTGTGATAAAGTCGCCAAGGATGTTCATATAGTTGGTGAAAGCATCGAATGGACTGCTATAGATACCACGATCAAGACCTACGTTAGAAGGCTTGGTGGTCATAAAGCGGAAGTTGTTGCTTGCCTGCAGATAGTCCCAATCCTGATTGATACGAGGGTCGTTAGCAATGCGCACACGATCAGCTACACTATATAGCTTTTCGAAAGCCTCACGCTGAAGAGCATTGCCAAGCCAGCAGCTAACATCACGCTCTTCGTCTACCCATGACAATGTGTCAGGAACATCGAGAGTGCCTACACTATTGGTGTTAGCAAAGATCTCGCTTGGAGTAGCAAAGCCAATGCCCTGGTTCTTAGCACAAGCAGGCAACGCACGAAGGAAGTCGAGGATATTGCTTGACAATGGCTGAGCAATACCAATAGCAGAAAGCTCCATGAAGATATTGATATTCTGCTCCTCTGCTGGTAGAGCAACTATATTATTGATATAGTTGTCTGCAAAGAGAGGATAGCCAGACCAATCAGCATTGTTGAAGCGCAATGAGATATCATCGCTGAGGTTTACATCACGAAGCAACAACTTGAGCTGTGGAGCCAATGCACAATTGTAAACATAGTGAGGAGACTTCCATCCCAACACATGCTTAGCACCCTCGGTAAGCATACCTACGAAACCCATCTGTGCAGCCTGCATACCAATATCGTCGCTATAGATAAGTGAAGAGTTGCGCAATACCTTTGGTGCCTTGCCGAAGTATTCCTTCATCTTCACACATTGCTTCTTTACGTCAGCAGCAAACGACTCCTCATTCTTCAATGAAGAAAGTCCGTGAGAATAAGGTTCTGCGAGGAATTCTACACAGCCGGTAGCATTAAGTTCCTGGAGTTTCTCAATAACCTGAGGAGCATGTAGCTCAAGCTGTTCCATACCAACACCCGAGATAGAGAAAGCAACCTTGAAATAGTCACCATTCTCCTTGATCATATCGAGCAAGGTGTTGAGAGCAGGCATATAAGAGCGCTCTGCTATGTCAGCGATGCTACGCTCATTCTCGTAGTCATCGTAATAATAATGGTCGGTACCGATATCAAAGAAGCGGTAGCGTTTGAGATGAATTATCTGATGTATCTCAAAATATAAACATATTGTTTTCATGTCTGTAGTCTTTAAATTTTAAGTATTATTTCCAGCCAAGTGTACGCATATAGAGTTCCTTAATCCATGCGCCAACCTTTTCCCATGTTATCTGGTCTACCTCACGCTTGCCTTCTTCCTTAAGATAAGTGAAGAGACTCTCGTTGTGGCAGATAGAATATATGGCATCAGCGAGGGCATGAATATCCCAATAGTCTACCTTCATACAATTAGTGAGGATTTCCGCACAACCACTCTGCTTAGAGATGATAGTAGGAGTACCACATTGCATAGCCTCAAGAGGTGAGATACCGAAAGGTTCGCTCACAGAAGGCATCACATAAACGTCGGAATTCTTCAAGCATTCATATACTTGCTTTCCACGCATAAAGCCTGGGAAATGGAATCTGTCAGCAATACCACGCTCGGCAGCAAGATAAATCATCTGATCCATCATATCGCCAGAACCAGCCATACAGAAACGCACATTGCGTGTGCGATGCAATACCATATTGGCAGCCTCAACGAAGTATTCCGGTCCCTTTTGCATAGTGATGCGACCAAGGAAGGTAACGACCTTTTCTTTGCCGGTATGGTCAGGACGAGGAATGTCCTGAAGCTCCTGACGAAGTGGATAAACAGCATTATGAACTGTGAAGCACTTGCGAGGATCCTGATGATACTGATTGATAACAGTCTGGCGAGTGAGCTCAGACACACACATGATACAGTCTGCATTGTCCATACCATTCTTCTCTATGCTGTAAACGGTAGGGTTTACCTTACCGCGACTACGGTCGAAGTCAGTAGCATGAACATGGATGCAGAGAGGCTTACCACTAACCTGCTTAGCATGAATACCTGCAGGGAAAGTTAGCCAGTCGTGAGCATGGATAATATCGAAGTCCATGCTACGTGCAACAACACCTGCGATGATAGAGTAGTTGTTAATCTCTTCATGAAGATTTGAAGGATAACCACCAGCAAACTCCATACATCCAAGGTCGTTGACATTCATATAATTAAAGTCGGCATAAATATGATCGCGGAACTTATAATATAGTTCTGGTTCCATGATATGCGAAATGCGATCCTTAACATAGTCGTAGTTGACATCACGATAAGCGATAGGCACACAGTTCATGCCAATAATCTTGGCAAAAGTTCTATCCTCATCGCCCCAAGGCTTAGGTAAGCAAAGGGTGATGTCCATATCGGGTTGTGCATGCAAACCTTCGGCAATACCGAAGTTGGCAGTAGCAAGACCGCCATATACATGAGGAGGATACTCCCATCCAAACATTAAAACTTTCATTTGTCGTCCTCCCTATTATTAATATTTGTATTTCTCCAATAATTCGAGTGTTCTCAACACCTCGCCAACATTCATAGCAAATGAAATGCCACCACGTCCATGGAATGGAGGGTTGCCATCGAAGAGCTCAGGAATAGTGCCGAGGCAATGATAAGACATCTCATCTTCATAGCCCACCATCTGACGCTCGATAAAGCTCAAACGTGTGCGCTTATAGAGCTTCAGCGATGCTTCCATATAGAATCCACCAAGCCAAGGCCAAGCAGTTCCCTGATGATAAGCATAGTCGCGCTGTGTCTGTGGACCTACATACATAGGATTGTAGCCACCACTCTTTGGAGAGAGAGAACGCAAGCCCTTAGGAGTCAACAACTCACGAGTACAGATGTCAACGACACCCTTCTTCTGAGCCTGATCCAAAGGAGAATAATCAAAGGCTGCAGCAAATATCATATTAGGACGAACACTCCAATCGCGTGGATCCTTATCGTCTACATAGTCGAACAAATATCCATGCTCATTGAGGAATACCTCAACGAATGAAGTCTTCACCTTCTCAGCCAACTTATTAAGATGGTCTACCTGTGCATTGTTGCCAGAAAGTTCTGACAACGAAGCAGCGAAGCACAAAGCATTATACCACAAAGCGTTGAACTCAACGATATAACCAGTACGAGGAACGACAGGACTACCATTAGCAGTAGAGTTCATCCAAGTAACGGCTTTCTTCTTGCCCTCAGAATATAGGAGTCCGTTTTCTCTAAGTTCGAGATTGTTATGCTTATTAGCTTCGATAAACTTCACGATGTCGGCAACAAGTTTACCATACATCTCATTACATTTCTCTAACGAAGCCTCCTTGGCATATTGCTGAATAGCCCATATTGCCCAAAGCAATACATCGGGCTGTTCGATTTCTGTCATCAAACCTGTGAGAGGCTTACCAGCCATAAACTCCCGGATGCCACGCTCGGCAGTCTTCATCACGAGTTCGAAATAATCTTGCTCCTCAATAGAGAGTGTAAGACCAGGAAGCGAAATGAATGTGTCGCGTGCACGACATTTGAACCAAGGATAACCTGCAAGGAGATAACGATCATCGTTCTTCGTGCGGATATGGAATTGGTGTGCTGCATTTACCAAGCAATGGAAGAAGTTGTCGCGAGGACTGCGCTCTGCCACTTCCTCATCAAAGAGTTTTTTTAATGCTGAAGGTTTGATGGAAGAAATAGCAGCAGAGAATACGATACTCTCACCCTTCTTGATAGGCATCTCGAAATATCCAGGAACATAAAGATCCTCAGTAGAAGCATAACCACGCTCCTGCTCCTTTGGATATTCTACGCCACGATACCAATCTGGATGGAATATGAATTCGTTCTTCTTGCTGAACTGCATATACAAATCTGGATAACCCTCGTACATACAAGTTTTAATACCATTGTCTACAGGATAGAAGTCACGAGAGGCTACAGTATTTTCATGGGTAAATTGCCTTACGCTTCTGAAAGCGAGGAAAGGACGAAAACGGAGTGTTGTTGCCGAATGAGCATCAACGAGGGTGTAGCGAATAAGAATACGATCTTCGTAATGCTGGAAGACCACCTCTTTCTTTAGCAACACACCACCGACACGATAGATGGTTGTAGGGACTTTATCACAATCGAACTCGCGAATGTACTTATGTCCCTTAGGACTAAAGTTGTTGCCCTGATACTTATGCAAGCCAAGATTAAATTCTGCTCCATGCTGTACGACTGTAACATCAAGAGATGAAAGCAAAACATGATTATCGTCGTCAATTTCTGGAATAGGAACAACGAGCAAACCATGATACTTTCTGGTGTTGCAATCTACGATAGTAGAACAAGAATAGGCTCCCGAACGATTTGTACGTAACAATTCCTTCGGTAACGAGTCCTGCAAGTTAGTCATTAGAGCCTTTTCAAATCTAAGATAACTCATAGTTCTATTAAGGTTAGTTATATAAATATTATTGATTTATCGTTTCAAGGTCATGGCTTAAATCATACGATTATCTGCCATAGGCTTTAGTTGGCTCAAAGGTAAACAAAAAAACTCAACCACACAAACTATTTCTCAACAATTTGTAAAAATAACGATAATTAAGGGAAGAGGAAAGAACGAAGAGTGAAGAATCAAATAGCTATATAATATAAACTAATAGATTTTTCACTCTTCGTTCTTCACATCTAATTGATTCTTCACTCTTCGTTCTTCACTCTTCACTTAATACCCTTTCCATCCAGGAATGATAAAGTTGAGAACTTCTTGCTCTACAGATATGCTAAACATACCCTTAGGAGTATTCATAAGTCTACCATCGATACCCACCATGGCATTCTGTGTGTTTTCAAAAACAATTTCCTGTGTGCGATAAGGATGCACACTCTTATGATTGAGGAATTTACCACGAACGAACATGTAGATACCTTCAAACAGCTGAGTCATCTCTGGGTGATAAACTACAGAGACGTCAAGTAAACCATTGTAAGGCACAGCATTAGGAGTTTGACCATAGCCTTGGCAGTTACCTACGCACACGGTCATCACCTTACGCTTTATCTTATCGGTATTCAAACGAATAGACATTTTGTAGTCCATACGTTGGAACAACAACAATAGGAATGAAGACACAAACGACAGCGTACGCGAGCCAAAAAGGTGATGAGTTTTGCGTCTAAGATTCATAATAGCAGCAATAAGACCAACATTCACGCAATTGAGGAAATAGCGATGACAAGTCTCATCGTGCTTGTTAGTATATCGAATGCATCCAAGGTCAATCTTTCTGATTCTACGTTCTTTTATCCACCCGATAATCTTAGCATACTCATCTTCTTTATAATCCCAAAAGTGTGCAAAGTCGTTCATCATACCATTAGGAATAACTCCCAACGCTATCTGATCGCGAATTTCTTTCTCAGTCTGCATCAAGCAGTTTACAGCATCATTTAAGGCAGAATCGCCACCAATAATGACTATAGTCTTATAACCATTATTGATATACATCTTCACCAATCGTTCTACGCTCCCCGTGTTTTCGCTCTGCACATAGTCGTAGTCCACTTGCTGTTCCTTTAGGCATTGTTCTATCTTAGCCCATCTTTTGGCTGACGGCATCATCACTCCCACCTTAGGGCAATAAACGATACCCCATTTGCCATTTGCTTGATTTGTCATCATACTTGTGTGTATTGTTGATTGAGTTTCAAAATTAGGTTCACTTTCTCGTCCATAGGTAGTGTTGCGTCTATCCAATGGATCTTAGTTCCGCGACGCTCCATACCTCTAAACCATGTCATCTGTCGCTTAGCAAACTGATGAATAGCTATCTGGAGTTTAGAAAACATCTCTTCGAATGTAAGTTTACCTATAACATATTCTGTAACATATTTATATTCTAAGCCATAGTATATAAGGTCGTCAGGAGCTACTCCACTATCAAGTATAGAGCGAATCTCATCGACCATACCTTCGTCAAGGCGCTGACGCAGACGTTTTGTTATCTTCTGACGTCGCAGCTCTCTGTCGATATCAACTCCTATCACTAAGGAATCTACAGCAGGCATCTCGCGTTGTCCGAGATTATTCTCAAGATTATAAGTTTCGATCTCTATTGCTCTAATAGCACGCTGAGCAGTATCTACATCCGAATGGTTGTGCATATTGCTACCAGTCTGCTGCTTGAGCGACTTTAGAATTTCTGTAAGTTCTGCGAGCGACTTACCTTCAAGGCTTTCTCTAAGTTGTGGATTTTGTGGCACAGGCGACAAAGCATAACCCTTAAGAACAGCCTCGATATACAAGCCTGTTCCGCCACATAATATTGGTTGCACACCACGCTTAGTGATGTCTTCGTATGCATCATTGAAATCTTGCTGATAACGGAATAGGTTGTATTTGGTGCCAGCATCAGCAATATCTATAATATGATAAGGTATCTGTTTGCCATCAACAACATAATCGGCAAGATCTTTACCTGTTCCAATATCCATATTGCGATACACCTGGCGAGAGTCGGCACTAATAATCTCGCCACCCATCACGGCAGCAAGATGAGCAGCAAGCGTAGTCTTTCCGCTTGCCGTAGGACCCAATATCGTTATCAACCTTTGTTTCATGTTGGCAAAGATACAAAATTTTCCGATATAGATTACTAAGAAAGAGAAAAAAAGGAGTATGAAGCCTCTAAATGAAGCCTCATACTCCTCTTTTACGCAAAAAAAGCCTAGCATTTTGCAATGCTAGGCTATATTATTGTTGTGTAATCGCTTTAGCGGTATTACTTCAACTCTGCGAGGTACTTGATAGTACGAACCATCTGAGAAGTATAAGAGTTCTCATTGTCGTACCAAGAAACTACCTGTACCTGATATGTATCCTCGTCGATCTTGCTAACCATTGTCTGAGTAGCATCGAAGAGTGAACCGAAACGCATACCGATGATATCAGAAGAAACGATCTGCTCATCGTTGTAACCGAAGCTCTCGTTAGAAGCAGCCTTCATAGCAGCGTTGATACCCTCAACAGTTACGTCCTTACCCTTAACAACAGCTACGAGGATAGTTGTAGAACCTGTAGGAGTTGGAACGCGCTGTGCAGAACCGATCAACTTACCGTTCAACTCAGGGATTACGAGGCCGATAGCCTTAGCAGCACCTGTTGAGTTAGGAACGATGTTCTGAGCACCTGCACGTGAACGACGGAGGTCGCCCTTACGCTGAGGACC
>ERZ1026856.138-NODE-138-length-51757-cov-18.466017_pt1 | contig 51757 bp, 48 predicted proteins | sample MGYA00380158_ERZ1026856 | MGnify/ENA primary metagenome ERZ1026856 (study PRJEB33269, sample SAMEA4719794) | human gut metagenome | biome: human-associated habitat; feature: organic feature; material: feces | place: Cameroon | collected 2013-10 ... | reverse complement strand
GAGATTCGCCTTAGTCTCGTGGGCTCGGAGATGTGTATAAGAGACAGATAATATAGTTCCCATAAGAATCACGATAATCCCTGTTTTTTGTATATTTTTTTCTTCTATTTCACCAGTTTTCTTTTTCCTATTATACGCTCCGTCTACATTACTTCTTTTCCCCATTGCTTATTCCTCCATTTACTAATATTAATTATATTCCTTCACCCATTACTGTTCAATTTTCAAAGTTCGATTTTATTCGACTTTTCTAGTACTAGAATTAATTATTGAAAATACATGATATCTAGAAATCTTGATAAATCCCCTCATTTATGATACGATAAAAGACAATAATGGGACTATAGAGACTATGGCAGGAGGGGACTTATCTGTGATCAGTAAACGAATTGCACTTCCCAACTTAAAACCGGGTATGCAGGTGGCAGATGATGTCTATAATCAGGACTTTCAGCTTATCCTGCCAAAGGGTGTTGTCCTTACCGAACGTTCGATTGACCGCCTGACCTATTACGCGATCCGACAGATTCCGATCTTTGTGGAAGAACCGACGGCACCGGAAGCAGCTCCTACACAGGCGTCTGCATCTCAGCCTTCTCAAACTCATGCACAGCGGGTACGAGAAAGTGCCGCATTCTATCAGTACAGCAACGCTTTCTACGAAGCAAAGGATCAGTTTCAATACACCTTAACCGACATCGCCGAACGGGATTCTCAGGTCGATGTTGATCAGCTATTCCAGACTACCACAGACATTCTACAGCATACCAGCAGCTCCTATCAGGTCTTTGATATGCTCCATAATATGCGCCATTTTGATGACTCTACCTATGCGCACTCCCTAAACGTATCCATCATCAGCAACATCATGGGAAAGTGGCTTCATCTGCCGGAAGCTGAGATCAAGATCCTCACGGTTGCAGGTCTCATGCACGATATCGGAAAGCTTCTGGTTCCACCGGCGTTGATCACCAAACCGGGAAAGTTGACGCCGGAGGAATATACCATCGTAAAACAGCATACCAGGCTGGGCTATGATCTTTTGTCGAAGCAGGATCTGGATCCCCGGATTGCACAGGTTGCTCTGTGTCATCATGAAAAATATGATGGCAGCGGATATCCGATCGGACTATCCGGGACTCGTATCCCTTCCTTTGCCAGAATCATCTGCATTGTGGACATCTACGAAGCTATGACCGCCGAACGCGTATATCGCAAGGGTATCTGTCCGTTTGAGGTCATCCGCCAGTTTGAGGCAGAGGGCTTCCGGAAGTATGATGTAGAATACATATTAACCTTCTTAAAGGGGATCGTTCAGACCTATCTGCATGAAACCGTTCTGCTCAATAACGGCGAACAGGGCGAGATCGTTATGATAAACGAACGCACCCTGTCTCGTCCGATGCTACATACACACACCGGTTTTATTGATTTGGCAAAAGAACCGGAGCTCCATATAATACAGATTCTATAGTGTATCCTCCTGACCTCCGACCTTGATCGTCTTGATTGTAAGTTCCGTCCTCAGATATACTCAAAAATGCCCTGTATCGCATCGGATACATTCATCATTTCAGGAATCGGTAACCGATCGATTTTCTTATACCCACGATATGTCAGATCCAGCAATGCCAGTTTTTCACACTGAATCAACCCCTTGACATTCACCGTAGACATCGGTATATGAAGTGGCCCTGCCGTCGCCTGATCCATGATAGGGCAACCTATTATTTCACCACTGGTATTAAAAAAATCTTTGCTCACAACTAATACCGGATGCTTGATTTTCTCTATCTTTAAGATATCTCCCTGATGTACGATCTCCATCACCATACCTCTCTTCCAACCGGTTCACCCCAGTCATATTCACCATCGAGCCTTAGATCTCCGCCATACTCCGCAGCCCGCTCCTCCAAAGTTTTATGTCGAAATGGTTTTACTAGGGTAATCACACCATTTGATACGGTAACATCCAGTACTTCATTTAGTGCAACTCCGGCACTTTTCAATATCTCCTTTGACAGCCGAACCCCCTGACTATTTCCCCATTCCTTCACTTGTGTCTGCATAGGTACCCTCCTTTTTGATTTTGTATATACATAGTATATACCATTCGTGGGGATTTATCAATTTTTAAATCGTATCCTCCTGATCTCCGACCTTGATCGTATAGGTTCCATCCTCTTTGATCTCCGGTGCGGAAATCACGATACTGTTGAATTCCTTTGGTACCGTCCAGGAAAGGATCTCCGAACCGTCTGCATCATAGATGGCAACCTTGGTATCTGCATCCTGCAGTTCTGACGTATGATATATCCGGCTATACTGTTCGGACGCACTGTCAAAACCTGCCTCCATTCCCTGATAACCGACAGCTAAAATGGTACCGCCGGATATTGTTGCCTTTATTCCATAGTCCAACGCTCCATCTCCGTCATTCGCAGCACCACTGACGTACACGGTACCTCCGGTCATCTCCAGTATGCCATTCGAATCCAGACCATCTCCTCCTGCATTTACCAGAATCGTACCTCCGTTAATCTGCAGCAGGGAATCTTCATCCGCATCCATGTCCATACCCATACCGCCTCCCATGCCACCCGGCAGAGTCATATCCGACCGGTCTTCCATATCATCCGGCGGTGTCATATCCGTCGGGATATCTGCCCGATCTCCCATATCATCCGGCGGTGTCATGTCTGTCGGTGCATCTGCCCGGTCTCCCATATCATCCGGTGGGGTCATATCTGTCGGCATATCCGTCCAGTCTCCCGACTGACTTCCATTTTCACCACTGTTTGAATTGATACCGTCATCCGAAGCAGTAATATCAATATCGCCTCCGTTTATAATAACCTGATGCCCTTCTAGGCCCTCATTGCATTCTGCCACAGTAATCGCTCCATCGTTCACGGTCAGTACCTCATCTACATGGATTCCGTCATCGCCTGCGGATATATGCAGGATTCCGTCATTGATCGTGATCGCATCATTGGCATTTATGCCATCTTCCTTCGCCTGTATGATATAGGTTCCGCCGTTGATCGCCAGCGTGTCCTTTCCGACGATTCCGTGCCCATAGTTTCCTGTAACATAAAGCGTGCCACTTCCCTCCAGCTTCAGATCATCCTTGCTGAAGATCACACCATCGGTTCCGTCATCCTCATCCACCAACGTATAACTGCTTCCGTCCGTCAGTTCATTTTCTGTTCCATCTGCCAGTTGAATGGTCACCATTCCGGCCTGCTCTACCCGCAGACAGGCATAGTCACTACAGGTAATGTCAACTCCATTTAGAATCAGTGTTACCTCTGCATCCTTATCGGCATCTACTACCAGCCTGCCATCGGTAACTTTTCCTGCCAGCACATAGATACCCGCCTGTGTGATTGTAACAACATGATCCTTTATAGTGACTGTCGGATCCTCTGATGTAATGCGATCATCGCTTAAACTGATCTTACTTCCGTCCTCGACGGCAGCCTGTGCCACTGTTTCCACCTGTGTCGAACCCTGTCCATGGAGGGTACAGCCACACAGGCTGCCTACCAGCAAAATCCCCAGCGTACTGGTGATTATCCGTTTTCTCATAACGATCCCTCCTTATAATACCTGATATTCCTGAATCCGATCTCCATAGCTGCATAAGATCTCCAGATTTCCGTTTCTGCAGCGCAGCTCATCCAGCATCTTCTTCTCCTGTGCCGGATCCTTCAGTTCCATATGATATTCCAGCTTAAAGAGACTTCCCATATTCGTAGTCTTTACCTGCAAGAGCTTCCAACTCTTCGCATAGGTCTGAAAGACCTCATCAAACACCTGTGTATAGTCCAAGGATTCCGGTATCGTAATCCGCAGGAGCAGTTCCTCCTGTTTCCGCTCTCCGAACTTCATCAGGGTAAGCAGCACACTCACCAAACCGATCAGTATGGTAAAGATCACAGCGACTCCGACGAAACCCATTCCCAGCGCCAGTCCGACCGCCATCGCAAGAAAGATACTGCCGATCTCGCGTGCAGTCCCCTGTGCCGAGCGAAACCGTACCAGCGAAAAAGCTCCCATCACAGCAATACCGGCTCCTATATTTCCGTTTACCAGCATAATGATCAGCTGCACAATCGCCGGAAGAAGTACCAGTGTCACCACAAAGCTCTTTGTATAGGTATTGCGAAACATATAGCAGCCGGCGATTACACCTCCCAGCACCAGTGCCGTACCCAGACACAGGAAGAAGCTGCCGGGCGTCACCGAGCCATTCACACTTTCTGTAAATATTGATTCCATAATTTGATTCATATTCCATCTCCTTTTCCTTGCTCTATTCATTTCTATGCAACCATTTGTGTATAGGCTCTGCCATACTTTGAAAATGATGTCGGATAGATCTTCAGACGATCCAGAATATCTGCCAGCCAGATTGGCATGGCTCCCGGCACCTTGATCTCCATCAGATGCTCTCCTGGCTGTAACAACGGTGTTCCATAGTTTCCCGCCTGTAGTGCTACGGCATCCGTCCGCCACAGAATATCCCGGTCAAAGGTCACCCGCAGCCCGGTTGATACTCCCCGTTCACAAAGTGCGATCCGATGATACCCCAGATACATAACCGGATTCAATGTCTGGTAATACTGTAGAACCCAGTTAATCTCTCTCAGGATCTGAGAATCCCGGTCCGGATGCCGATTCTGATTCAGATAACCTTCTGCCTCTCCGAGCGAAAGCTGTTCCCTTCGCTTGTATACAATGCCCTTATACTTCTTCTTCAGCTCCATATATACGAAGGCATCCTTATCCTTCGGCGTTCCATAGCTTCGTAGCCGAAGCTTCTCCTTATATACAGGCTTTTCCAATGATCTGCGGATCATCTGGTAGCTGTCCGTGTCATAATAACAATTGCACACCTCTGTATCTCCATAGGTATCCTCTGTCAGATATGGCAGGATCGCCTCCCGTAGCCGCACATACTGTTCTTCGTTTAACAGATATTTGATCTCGATCCTCTGAAAGATCTGCGTCTCCTCTGCCACGCTTCGTCCTCCTCTCGATACCGCCGATTGCTCAGCTTTGATTATCCTGACTTTACATGATTTTTACATTCATTCTGTGAACACAATTTGAAAAAAGTATGAAAAAAACAGGCAGATGTATCTATTCCATACATCTGCCTGTTTCATACATGCTTCTATTCTAATCGGATCAGTAATTACTTTACCTGCTGGGAAAGCTTTGCCAACAGCGAATCCCGGTCTGCCTTTGACAACTGTGTGCCATCCATATATGCAACCAGATCATAACCGCCCTTGCTATCCAAGGTAAATACAAGCTGGAGCTCTGCGTCATCATATACACCCGAATCGTCATTCTCTCCCAATGTCAGACTGACGCCATCGCCATTTGCTGTAATGATCTTCTGATAAGCACCGGTTGCGGATACATTTGTCTCATAGGTCCAGTACTCATGCGATACACCGGTACTTATGATATCCTCATAGGTAACGGAATCCTGTCCCAGTACGATCGTATTCTGAACAACCTCGATCTCTGCATAGGTTTCCTTGTCGAACATCTTCATCCACTGATACTGAATCACATTCTTTGGTCCCGCAGGCAACAGAAAGTATACGCCTACCAGCAATAATACTGCAACTACAATTCCTATAATTACCTTCTTCATACTTCATTCCTCCTAAAATAATTCTCGTTCCAACTCACTCAAAAATTCTTCGATACACTTCATCCGCTTGGTATATTCGATTCTTCCTGCCGTTGTCTTACACCTCCGTATTTTTGGTTGGTTGATCCGATAATAATTCTTGATCCGGTAATATGCCTTCTTATAACTGGCCGCATCTTCACCGGCAGTAGCCATACAGTCCCATAATATACTCATGGCTCCGACCTCATCCAACAGGTCTGCATCCATAACGATCCGGCACTCCAGAGACAGATCTTCCTCTGTATCTTTATCATTATGACGTATAATGATATCTCCGATCCGTCCGATCTTCGCCTCGTCATACCCCTGTTCTACCAGATACTCTACTGCAATCTCTGCACTGACCTCTGCATGTGGGCGGTTTTCCTCCCACCCGATATCATGCATCAGAGCTGCCAGTGCAATGATCTCCAGATCACCGCCCTCTTTCGCCTGAAGCTTGATCGCCCAGCGGTATACTCGCATAATATGCTCAAACCGGCTGCGAAACGGATAGTTATCCGGTCTGCCATTCTGTGCAGTCATTTCCTTTACATATTCTATAACCCTTGTGTAATCCATTGTTCTTACACCTCTTAAATACCTGTCTCTAACCTACATATTCTGACAAAATTATCCTATTGTCTATGGTACCATTTTTCACATAAAAATGCTATCTTTTTTTCACTTATATATATATGTAAAAACAACCGGACCTTTACGATCATCCGGTTGCTATATAAATTCCTATATTATATTAAATCTGTGCAGACTGCGTTGTGAGGTTTCTCATAATCGTTACCCTGACAGTTAACTCAGCCCAGGCACCCTCGCGGCACATAGATCTTCCCTCTTAGTGCTGCTCCGTTCCCGACCTGACACGGTTCGTGGGCATCTATTGCGCAAGACCCAGACTTCAACGCCACTTATCAGGGGCAGCCTTATGAAAAAGCGACCCGAAGCAGTCCATGGCCCCTGCTATAGCGGATTGCAGGTACAGGGCACCGCTAACTCCCCGGTTGCACAGAAGCTTGATAACTCCGTTGGTTCTATTCTCTAATATCTCTCATATCAGACTGTTACAGTATAGCGAAAACTTTCCGGTCTGTCAATGGGCGGAATCCGACTGCACATCCGGTTGTTCTGCCGGTCGCTTCGCTGTCTGCTTTTTCCGTTCCCGTAAGTCCCGGAAGAAGTCCGACAGTAGTTTGGAGCATTCCTCCTCCCGCACTCCGCGGAGAACCTCCGCCTGATGATTAAACTCCTTCATTTGCAGCAGATTCAGAATAGATCCACCGCATCCGGCTTTCGGATTCATACAGCCGATCACCACACGCGGGATCCGTGCCTGTATGATTGCCCCCGCACACATCTGGCAGGGCTCCAGTGTCACATACATCGTGCAATCCTCCAGCCGCCAGTCTCCCAGCACCTTCGATGCTTTTGCGATCGCATCCAGCTCCGCATGCGCCAGCGTTGTCTTCTTCTTATTCCGTTTATTATATCCGCGAGCTATGATCCTGCCCTCATATACGATGATACAGCCAATCGGTACGTCGTCACTCTTTTGTGCCTTCTTTGCCTGTGTGATCGCATAGCCCATATACCGCTCTTCTTCCGTCATTTGGTTGCGAACCTTTCTAATGTGATGTATTATTATCATAGTATATATGAAAAAAGGAACGATAGCAATGGAATTCAAATACGAGACTGATCGTCTGATTCTTCAGTGCCTGACTACGGAGGCTGCCCCTGAGGTTCTGAAGTTCTATCAGGATAATCGCATATACTTCGAGCCGTATGAGCTAACCCGCCCATCGAACTTCTACACGCTGGGGTTCCAGACCACGGTTTTGGACTGGGAATGGCGGGAAATGCAATCCCGGCACACCCTCCGCTACTTTCTGTTTCTGAATCAACAGCCAAACCGGATCATCGGAACCGTAAACTTCTCTGATATCCGTCTGGGCTGCATGCAGAAAGCATCTCTGGGCTACAAACTGGACTATCGGTATCTCCACCGGGGATATGCTTATGAGGCTTGCTGTGCCTGTATGGATATTGCTTTCCGTGATTATGGACTGCATCGGATTGAAGCCAATATCCTTCCTTCCAATCAGGCATCCATCCGCCTGATTAAACGTCTGAACTTCATCTATGAGGGGCTGGAGCATGAAGCCGCTGAGATCAATCACCGATGGGAGGATCTCTATCGTTTCGCCAGAATCAACCCTATGTCAGCTCCACGATCCAGTAACCGAAATTCCCGGTTTTAACATTTGTATGTTTTAATGGTACGAAGAGGTCAAACCCAAAGATCTTCGCTATATACTGTTCCTTATTATCATACACGCCGGGCACTCCCAGTACCGCCTTGATAACACCGTCCTGAAATCTCAGTTTTCCCAGCATCAAATACTTATAGTTATAATATCCATGTGTCAGAAAGCTGTTTACTCCCAGCCTCCAGTTATCCATATCCAACAGCCCGATATCCTTTGGTTCGATTCGGACACAGTCATAAATCTCATGATTCTCAAAGTCCGGCAGCTTTACCCTCTGCTCCATAAGCCGAAGCGTCATATCCGAGATACAGACTCTGGTGTCTGCCTGTTGTTCTTCTGCATTTGCGGATACTTCTGCCTGTTGCGGCACTGTGTCTGCCGGCTCATCTGTCTGTGGCTCCGGCTGCGACGGATTTTCCGCCTCCCGCACCTCCGGGGCAGATGGCATCTCTGCCGCATGCAGCTCCTGTTGCCGTTCCTGCTGCATCCGACTCCAGTCAGTAGAGGTCTGGAACTGTAGAATCCGGATCGGTTCATCTGTCCACTGACTGGCATATGCATGTGCCGGATCATAGATTGCTATAATACCATCATAATCACCGAGACGATGACTGGTATTCCATACATTCTCCGTATTCGTCTGTTTCCGCAGTTCTCCACAGCCATTATGTACAACGAGTTCATCCAGATAATACCCGATCGGCCTGCCTTCCTCTACCCGATACAGATATACCTTATAACGTCCGCCGTCGATTCCCTGATGATCCTGCAGATTCATCGTCAAACGGCAGATACCCTGTCTTTGTTCACATCGGATGTATCCTACATTTACTCCCTTTTGTCCGTCCACATATGCATATAGATATGAAATGAATCGCTTATATTCCAACTTGTCCCACTCCCCTTTTTGTTACAGTCTATGAGTGGGAGGATTCCTTCATTCCTGAAATCCATCGACAAAAAACGCATTTACACCTGACCGGACAGCTTATCACTCAGTTTTGCAAACTCCTCCAGTCCTAAGGTTTCTCCTCGTATGGTAGCACTCAGCCCCAGCTCCGTCAGTGCCTGTGCCACCTGCTCCTTTGTGTATGGAAGATCTGCTGCATTTCCGATTCCATTTACCAGTGTCTTCCGACGCTGATTGAAGGATGCCCGAATCAGCCGAAACATCAGCTTCTCATCCCGCACCTTTACCGGCGGCTCCGCATAGCAGGTCAGCCGGATCACCGCAGATGCTACATTGGGCCGCGGTATGAAGCAGTTTGGCGGTACATTTGCTACAATATACGGCTCCGCATAGTACTGTACCGCTAATGACAGTGCTCCATAGTCCTTCGTGCCGGGTCCGACCTGCATACGATCTGCCACTTCCTTCTGAACCATGACCGTAATATTATCAATCGGAACATGCTGCTCAAAAAGCCCCATGATGATCGGTGTCGTTATATAATACGGAAGGTTTGCCACCACCTTTACCGGCCGTCCCTGATTCTGTTCCTGTACCAGCCGGTTTACATCGATCTTTAAAATATCCCCCTGAATCACTGTAACATTTGAATATTCCTGCAGCGTCTCCTCCAGGATGGGGATCAGCTTCTCATCAATCTCCACAGCAATTACCTTCCCGGCATGCTCCGCCAGATACTGTGTCATCGTACCGATTCCCGGTCCGATCTCCAGTACGCAGTCCTGTGGCTGAATATCTGCCGCCAGTATGATCTTATCCAGAACCCGTCCATCGATCAGAAAGTTCTGTCCGAATTTCTTCTGGAAGTCAAATCCATGTTTTTTAATCGTCTCTATAGTCACCTGTGGATTACTTAATTTCTCCATTCTTCGCTCCTTCATCACATTTATAACGATACAGTTTCCTTGCATTTTCCCACGTTACCGCTTCTACCTCTTCCGTCGTCAGCCCCTTTAGCTCTGCCAGTGCCTGAACAACATATGGAAGATTCAGCGAAGAATTCCGCTTACCGCGATTCGGTACCGGTGCCAGATACGGACAGTCTGTCTCCAATACCAGCTTCTCCATAGGAATATAGGCAACCGCCTCTCTCAGCTTCTTCGCATTTGTAAAGGTAAGTACCCCACCGATACCAAAGTAATAGTCCATATCCAGAAATTCACGTGCCATCTCCTTCGTATACGAATAGCAATGTACAACACCGCCAATCTCCTCTGCATGAATCGCCTTCATGAGATCTGCCGTATCGCGGGCAGCTTCCCGACTGTGTATGACAACCGGCAGTTTCTGCTCCCGTGCCAGTTCCATCTGTGCCTCAAACCATCGCTTCTGTATTTCTCTGGATGGCTCATCATAGTGATAGTCCAGTCCGATTTCACCGATTGCTACGACCTTCCCGAGCTCTGTCCACTGTGCAAGGCGGACAAGATCCTGCTCCGTCATATCCCCGACCTCATTCGGATGCACCCCTACCGCCCCATATAGAAATGGATACTGCTCCGTCAGTGCAACCGTGCAGGCAGAAGTCTCCATATTGGCCCCAATATTTACGATCCTGCCAATGCCATGAGCCTCCATGCTCCGCAGCAGTTCATCTCTATCTGTATTAAATGCTTCATCATCATAATGAGCATGTGTGTCAAATATCATAACTTCGATTCTCCTGTCAAATAGATTCATTTTCAATTTCGAATTTATTTTAATGGTAATTCCCGTTTGTTTCAAGCGATTTGAAGGAATATCTCAAAATATTCCTATCGCAAATTATCAGGATCTGTGCTATAATGCGCTTATCTATGAGAAGAATTCAGGAGGAATATACTATGAAATTGAAAATGAAGCATTTTACAGTCCTTTTGCTGACTGCTTTTATGATTTTTTCACTAACCGGCTGTTCCCTGTTCGGAAATGGAAAAAAGACCTATGCAAACTATGTTCAGAGTCTGCTGGATGTCAACTACAAGGCCGATTATACCGAATACCAGAAAATAACCGGTGCCTCTGAGGAGGATGCCCAGAAGGTATATGACGATGGGCTGGACTATCTGGCCGATGCACTTATGACTGCTTACGGCGTAACGGATGTAGACGGTTCGGATATCAAGAGTCAGTTCCGGGATTTGGCAAAGGAGATCTACAGCCATGCCAAGTACGAGATCTCGGATGTCAGCAAGAATGACGGCGTTTATACTGTGACCGTCACGATTTATCCGATCGACATCCTTCAGATTACATATGATGATGTCGTTGCTTATATCGAAGATATGAATCAGAAGGTTACTGCTGGTGATTATAATGATTATGAACTGGATGCCTATGAGACAGAATATGCACAGGGAATCATTGATATCCTGAAGGCAGCCCTTCCAAATATCGGAAACGGAGACGGAACTACGGTTACAGTTACGATTTTGGATAATGATGAATATTATTATATTAGCGATGATGACTTCCTTGCTCTGGACAAAGCGATTTTAGCAACTGCCCAAAGTACCGGAGATACCGCTTCCGAATCAACAGACGCTACAGACGCATCGGATACCACAGACGAAGCGGGTGCTTCCGATGCTTCAGATACAACAGACACCACAGATAGTGCCGAATAGAACGAATAAAGGACGGAGAGCAATTATGTATAATGTAGATTTTAATCAACCCATTCATATACATTTTATCGGAATCGGCGGAATCAGCATGAGCGGTCTGGCAGAGATTCTTCTGCAGGAACACTTTACCGTCAGCGGATCGGACTCAAAAGCGTCTGATATTACGGCTCTGCTTGAAAAGCTCGGTGCCGCCATTATGATCGGTCAGAAAGCAGAAAACATTACTCCGGATATTGATCTGGTGGTATATACAGCTGCCATCCATCCGGATAATCCGGAATATCAGGCTGCTGTATCCAGCGGGAAGCCGATGCTTACCCGTGCACAGCTTCTGGGGCAGATCATGGCGAACTACCCATACTCGATTGCCGTCAGTGGTACCCACGGAAAAACAACGACCACTTCTATGCTGGCTCATATCTTCCTTGCCGCACAGACAGATCCTACGATCTCCATCGGTGGTATGCTGGATGCTATCGGAGGAAATATCCGTGTTGGTCATTCTGATTACTTTATAACTGAAGCCTGCGAGTATACCAACAGCTTCCATGCCTTCCGGCCGGAAATCAGTATCATTTTGAATGTCGATGCCGATCATCTGGACTTCTTCAGTGGAATCGAAGAAATCATCCAGTCCTTCCGTACCTTTGCACACAAGCTAAAGCCAGACGGGGTTCTGGTCATCAATGGCGAAATGGACTGCCTGCATACCATTACGGATGGTCTATCTCAAAAGATCGTTACCTTTGGTCTGACCTCTGACTGTATGTATTCCGCAACCGACATCACCTATGACGCACAGGGCTGTGCTTCTTATACACTTCTGGTTAATGGAGTACCGGCAGAACACATCCGGCTTCATGTGCATGGCGCACACAATATTACGAACTCTCTGGCTGCGATCGCTGCTGCAGACGCCCTGCACATCGACAGAACTGCCATCTGTACAGGACTGGATGCTTTTGGCGGAACCAAACGCCGTTTTGAACAAAAAGGAGTCCGGGAAGGTGTCACCATCATCGATGACTATGCCCACCACCCAACCGAGATCAAGGCAACCCTGACTGCTGCCCATCAGGTTCCGCATCATGATATCTGGTGCATTTTCCAGCCGCATACCTACAGCCGGACGAAGGCTCTGCTTCCGGAATTTGCAGAAGCCCTCTCTCATGCAGATCATGTTGTCCTTACGAAGATTTACGCCGCCCGTGAGCAGGATACCGGTATCGTGTCTTCTCAGGACATTGCTGATATTCTTCAGAATACTTATCATACAGATGTCATTTATCTACCTGAATTTCAGGATGTCGAAGACTATGTGAAAAAAAATTGCAAAAAAGATGATTTGTTAATAACTATGGGTGCCGGAGATGTTGTAAACATTGGCGAAAACCTCTTAAAAAAATAGTTATACACAATGTCCACAATTTTTTGTGCAGATATTTCTGATAAAAATTGTGGGCATTTTTTTCGAATTTGTTTGACAAACTCAATCCTTTTACACGTTGTCCACAGTTTCCACTTTTTACACTTTTTTTTATGCACAGCCGGGCGAAAACCTGTTCGGTTTACTTTTTCAGACCCCTATTATATAATGCATTTACATTTGAAATGTAGTAAGGGGAAGGAGAACAAATGACGTGAAAACGATATCTATAACATCTGAAAATGGAGAGACTTTTTCCTCGATTTCGAACTTCTTTATAGATTATTATATGACTTCCGCAAATGGAGAATTTGTCAAAATATACTTGTATATGGTTCGTCTGCAGTCTATCGGCCGTCCTGTCAGTATACAGGAGATTGCCGATCATTTCCAGTGTACGCAGAAGGATGTCTGCCGTGCGATCCGCTACTGGGTTGACCGCGATGTCCTGCGTCTGGAGTATAACCAGCAGAGCGAACTGATCGGAATCACAGTATTAAAGCTGTATCCACCGGCTCAGCAGGAGGAGTCCGACCGAACCTCCGGGATGGAGCTTCTGCATCCGATGGAAACGGATGCCTCTGAGAAGGTTTATCCGCTCTCTCAGACCCGCCCACCGGTTCCGGATGCAAACGCAGATGCACTACAGACCGCTACCGTTTCTGCTTCTAAACGAACAGCAACGATTCCTATGAAAAAAAGCTATTCTTCAACAGAGATTAACCAACGAAATGAGGATGCTGAATTTGCCTCTATCCTATATCAGTTTGAAATGTACTGCGGGCACTCCCCTGTAGTAACCGAACTTCAAACACTTTTATACATATACGAACAGCTTCAGTTTCCTGCCACACTGTTAGAATATCTGATAGAATATTGCGCTTCTCTTGGACACACCTCGCATTGCTATATGGAAAAGGTCGCCATTGACTGGTATCAGCGCGGCATCCGTACAGCTGAAGACGCAAAACGGGAGACCGCAGCCTATAATGCACTGAACACCGCCATCTCCCGTGAAATGGGACTAAAGCGGGTTTTGACTCCGATTGAACTACGGTATATTAATAAATGGAAGAATGACTACTCCTTCCAGCAGGACATCATTATAGAAGCCTGTCAGCGTGCCGGAGAAAACAACAAACTGACCTTCCGTTATGTCAATGGTATCCTGACTGACTGGCACAACCGTCAGGTAACCAGTCTGGATGACATTCACAAACTGGACGAACAGCATCAGGCACAGAAGAAGGCCGCTGCGAAAGCTTCTTCCGCTAAGGTTCAGAATATTCCGTTTAATAATTTTCAACAACAGGGATATGATAATAAAGATCTGGAAAGCTTCTTCATCAAAGAAATCCAGAATATAACAAAGCAGCCGGATAACCCGGATAAGCTTCAGAATTAATAAGATAGGAGATTACCCATGTTTGACCGTTCCTCATATGCAACGGAATTGAAGAAAGAATATGAAACCCTGCGTTTCCGAAATCATCAGCTTCAGAATGACCGGATCCGCGAGGTTCGGGAGGCGATACCAAGAATCGCAGATATCGATAACATGATCCGGGATCTGACCATTGATGCCGCCTTAGATCATGACACTCCGGTAGATAAAGCCCAACTGGTTGATCAAACACAGAACCTGATCAGGGAAAAGCATGCGCTCCTTACGGCTGCCGGCTATCCTGCCGACTACCTGTCTCCTATATACACCTGCCAAAAGTGCCGGGACACAGGCTACATAGGCAATGACCCATGTGAGTGCTTAAAACAGCGTTTTGTTGCCCATCAGTATGCACAGTCTAATTTAGGTCATAAGCTGGATACCGAAAACTTCCGGACCTTCCGTCTTGATTACTACAGTGCCCAGCCGGATGGTATCCATGAGCTGACTCCGCGTGAGAATATAGAAAATATTTATCACTCTTTACAGACCTACATTTCTGATTTTCCGGCTTACCTGCAAGGCAGCACAAACGGAAAGGGAAATATCCTCTTTTATGGAATGACCGGTGTCGGAAAGTCCTTCTTTTCCAGCTGTGTCGCTAAGGAACTGCTGGATATGGGCTACGCGGTTCTATATACATCTGCCGGAACAATGTTTGAGCAAATCGGGGATGTCGTTATGAACAAATATCAGCTTCCCGGCAGTCAGGACTTCTATCAGGCAGTTACCAACTGCGATGTCCTGATTATAGACGATCTGGGAACCGAGATGAGCAATAATTTTACAAACACCTATCTGTATACCCTCATGAATGACCGTCTGCTGCGCCGAAAGGCAACCATTATTTCTACCAATCTGTCACTGACCGGATTGCAAAACCGTTACAGCGAACGAATCTCATCCCGTATCTTTGACAGCTACCTGATCTATCTGATCTACGGGGAAGATATCCGCCTTCTACGACGTAAGTCATGGCAAACTACTACTTGACGAATACTATGAAATAATGATATAAAAGCAAGGGGTTCTTCCTCGCTTTATATATATGAATCTATTAACAACATTTTAACCAATGGAGGAAACTTATCATGCCTGATGACAGTAAATTAGAAACAATTCCGGTTGGTCGCCTTGGCATTATTGCTATGGAGAGCTGTACGGAATTAGGTAAAAAAGTAGACAACTACCTTGTAAAGTGGAGAGCTGAGCGCCAGAACGAGCATAAGTCTACCATCGCATTTCATGGATATGAGCGGGATTCTTATCTGATTGACAGTTCCTGCCCCAGATTTGGTTCCGGTGAAGCAAAGGGCGTTATCCGCGAGTCTGTTCGCGGTACCGATCTGTATATTCTGGTCGATGTCCTGAATCACAGTCTGCAATACAAGATGAACGGTGTTGCCGTACCGATGTCTCCGGATGATCACTATCAGGATCTGAAGCGTGTCATCGCTGCTCTTACCGGAAAGTCCAGAAAACTGACTGTCATTATGCCATTTTTATATGAGAGTCGCCAGCATAAGAGAAGTTCCCGTGAATCCCTCGACTGTGCTCTGATGCTTCAGGAACTGATCGGTCTGGGTGTTGACAATATCATCACCTTTGATGCCCATGATCCACGTGTTCAGAATGCGATTCCTCTTAGCGGATTTGAAAATATTCGTCCAACCTACCAGTTTATCAAGTGCCTGCTGCGGTCCACCCCGGATCTGAGCATTGATAAAGATCATATGATGGTCATTTCCCCGGATGAAGGTGCTATGCACAGAGCGATCTTCCTCGCCAATATGCTGGGTGTCGATGTCGGTATGTTCTACAAGCGCCGGGATTATACAACCGTCGTTAACGGCAGGAATCCGATCGTCGCTCATGAATTCTTAGGAGATTCGGTTGAGGACAAGGATGTTATCATCATTGATGATATGATTTCTTCCGGCGAAAGTATGCTGGACGTTGCAAAGCAGTTAAAGGCTCGCAAGGCCCGCCGCGTATACTGTATGTGTACCTTCGGTCTGTTTACCAATGGTCTGGAAATCTTCGATGAAGCCTATAAGGATGGAACCATCGAGAAGGTCATCACGACCAACCTGACCTATCAGATGCCGGAGCTTCTGGCAAAGGAATGGTACGCATCCGCTGATCTGAGCAAGTATATTGCTCTGTTAATCGACCATCTGAACCATGACGCTTCTATCAGCGACATTCTGGATCAGACAGAACGGATTCAGGCGCGGATCAGCGAATACAAGGAAAAGCATACCATTACCGAGAACTATACTTCTTATTAAAATATCTCATATATAGAGAAGGGCGTTTCTTTCTGTATAAAAAACCGGAGACTGGTTTCCACACTTCTTACTAAGATCTGTGAAAACCGGTCTCCGGTTATATTGAACCCTTCTATACCTCAATATAATTATAATCAATATCTGTATGGTCTAACGTATCTGCCAAACGATCACCTGCCGTAAATATAATGATCTGCTCTGCCGGATAACAAGCCAGGCACTGCAAACACTCCTCCAGCCTCGCATCATCATAGGCACCAAAGATGTCATCCAGTATGAGCGGCATCCCGGACTGCCCCATCTCCTGCGCAACAGCCAGCCGCACAGCCAGATAGATCTGCTCCAGTGTTCCGGCACTCAGGTACTCCGCTCCCAGATACCGGTCTCCCTTTCGAACCTGTATCTGTAGCTGCTCATCCAGACGGACATCTGTATACCGTCCTTGTGTAATCCGTGCCACCATATCGGATACCTGTCTGCTTAAGGCCGGTGCATACTGATCATAAATGTCGCCTGAGAGACTTTGAATCGTACTCTGTGCCAGATCAATCGCCGCCAATTCCTGATCTACATGTGCCATCCGACTCTTAATATCATCATATCGGTTTTTTAACTCCTGCTGCTGCGCATTCCGCTTCAGCAGTTCATTTTCCTGTACCTGCAGATCCGCCAGCCGCTGGCTATACTCCATGATCTGATCGGCAGACACGGATACGCTCTCAACCTGTCCGTTTGGCTCGTTCTCTTTGGGTCTGCCTGTTCCCTTTTGGTTTGCCCGTTCCTTCTTTCTCTGCTTATACCGGCTCATCCCCCACAGATATAATGCAACCACAACTGCGATCACCGTCAGCCAACCCTTATAATACAGGGTAATCGGAAGAACAAATATCAGAATCAGAACCAATGCCAGAACGCCAAAGCCTAACAGCACCTTTAAAAAGGTGATAATCTGTTTTAGCTGGGGATCCATCTGCTCCCGCTGATCCTTCTTCCTTCTGTCGGCTCGTTCCGCATCGTTCTTTCTGCTATCCGCTTGCTCCTGTTCCTGCTGCCCGGATAATGCCAACAGCCTCTTCTCACACGCCTGCCGTTCCTTTCCGATCCTCTCCAGCTCCGCTTCCAGAGACAGCTCTTCCATTCTATGGCTCACAGACTGCAGTTCATTCTCCAGCCCTTTGCGGTTCAGTGCCTTTCTCTGCTCCTGCAGGCAGGCATAGGCATCCTTTAGATTCAGATTCCCGGTATGCGTCTCCTTTACATTCATCAGGTAATGCCGAAACTCTTCCTGAAGTTCCTGCTTGTAGGCTGCCCCCTGACCGGATATACATAGTGTATTGGTATATCCGTTCTTGTCCAGATCTGTCAGGATCCCCTGCAGGCTCAATCGATCTCCGATCTCCAGCTCACGGCCACTCTCCTGCTGATACACCTTCAGATACTTCTGATCCTTTCGGAAGGAACGATCCACCCGGTATCGGACACCATCCTTATATAGCTCCATGGAACCGGAATATCCGCCGCCCTCTAACGGCTCCCGTCTGGTATATTCATCCGTTCGTGCCGCTACACCACGCGACCGCTCAATCCCGTAAAACATACCGATGATAAAGTCTCTGACCGTTGTCTTTCCTGCCTCATTTGGCCCATAGATCAGATTAATTCCCTTTTGCAGTTCTATTTCCCGATTATGATATTTTCCAAAATGCTGTAATATCAGTTTCTTTATATACATGAGTTCATCCTCACTTCATTTCTATCCGACTGCGCATCAGTGCCCGCACTCCATACTCCAGTGCCTTCTGATGCAGCTCGTCCTCCTGCCCATCAAAGCTCCGAATATATCTTCCCAGCAGATTATCTGCATTTTCTTCCTGTAGTCGCTGTAGCTGATAGGCCTCATGCGTATCATCCATCACATCATATATCGCATATAGCTTTGTTAATCCATTCAGATCCACCTGAAAGAGGCTGCTTCGTCCTCCATACAACCGGATCCGATAGATATTCTCTCCTCCATCGGCATCGATCCGCTCCTGTACCACCCGCTGAAGTCGATAATTAGTCATATCCTCTTCCACTTCAACCTCCAGATCTACATACTGCCGGCTGCAACAGGATCTCCACTGCGTCCGAACCTTCCACCCCTCCGGCTCCCGCACAGCCTCTCCGATTACATAGCCGCGTGGTCCCACATCGGTATAATCGATTGGCTCCGGGCTTCCGGCATATATCATACGATCGGGTACAATCGTCTCCGGCTTATGAATATGTCCAAGTGCAATATAGTCAAATCCGGACTGCAGAATCTGCTTCCGATTCATCGGTGCATGTCTGCTGTCTCCGCCATGCGCCAGCAGGATCTGAAAAAACTCCGGATGTGCCTCCTCGCCCTCAGTCTGTGGCTGCAAAGAATCATAGATTCCCTCCGGAATCTCCTGACGGTCATAGCTGATACCGGTAATACAGGTTTCCAGATCCTCCAGAACGATCTGCTCCGGACTTCCGGCACTTATGCACACGGTATCCGACTGAAACTCATACCGATCCAGCGGAGAGCCTGCTGCCCGATAGTCATGATTCCCGGCGATCAGAATCGTCGTCACATGTTCTAACTCACTTAACCGGGCATCTACTTCCTTCAGCATCGCCACCGTCGGCGGAAAATGAAAGAGATCTCCTGCAATTAATAACACATCGATCTCCTCTTCCCGTGCCGTATCCAATATTCTCTGAAATGTATCCCGTATATCCTGTGCCCTCTGCTCAGACCACGGTTTCCCCTTATCCGGCATCACACCCAGATGCACATCTGCTATATGCATAAACTTCATATCAATGTCCTTCCTTTATGCCCCAGCTTCGTTGTCTTCTTCCGCCTTTCCCTACAGGCAGCAATCAAAACCGAAGAAGGGCCTGCGCTACCTAGTATGATAGCACAGACCCTTACCATTATGTTGCAAATCCGCCAAAATTAAGAGTAATTTTACATTTCGTTCCTTCTGTTATAATAAATCATTCCGTTTCATTTCCTGATACAGGGCTGCGATCGGCAGACCAACGACATTATTGTAGTCTCCATGGATTCCTTTGATATAGATTCCGAACTGGGTCTGTATACCATATGCCCCTGCCTTATCCATACAGTCTCCGGTATCCACATATCTATAAATCTCTTCCTGTGACATGGGATAGAATTCCACCTCTGTCTTCTCATAGAAGGTATGGATCCGCTCTTCTCCCTGCTCGGTCCAGACCAGCGTTACTCCTGTATAGACCTGATGACGGCTGCCCTGCAAAAGCGTCAGCATCTCCACTGCCGCCTCTGCAGAATGCGGTTTTCCCAAGATTCGATCCCCATAAGCGACTATGGTATCCGCACCGACCACCAAAAGCTCCGGATCCTTATGTCTCCGACTGATATCGAGTGCTTTCTGCCGGGATAGCTCCATAACGATCTCCCACGGAATCGTCCGGGTAGTATGCTCCTCTACCTGAGACGGCTCTACTTCATATACAAATCCCGCCTGTGATAACAGCTCCCGTCTCCTCGGTGACTGCGATGCCAGCAGGATCCTTCGTTTCGTATTCAATGGGGATGTCATTTTATCTGTATTCATTCTGTCCGTTTCCTCTTTTCTGTACAAGATCTCTCTTCCATACTAGCATATATCACCGATCAAAGAAATTCCTTTTTCTCTTGAGTTTCCTGTATTGACACACAAAATACTAACAGGGTAAGATAAGAAAAAGGAATGAGGAGGGTAAAGAAATGAAACGAATCGCAGCAACAGGGATGATGATACTCATGGTGGGAGCCTTATGTGCCTGCGGCACAACTGCTAAACAGACACCGGTTGCAAACCAGACAATCAACAATGAGCTAGAGGAATATACGGAGGACGGAAATAAGATCACCGATCTGACCGCCGAAATCCCGGTCGAAACCGGTGGAATCACAGATCAGGAGCTTCATTACCTGATCGACGAGAATGTAAGATGCAACTACTGGTTTTCCTGCGGCAGTCTTCCTATCGATGAGGAAAGCAGTACGGACGGTTCTCTCCGACTCATTGATCAGGATTACTTTGCAAACTATGCAGAGTTTGAAACCTATGTGCGCTCTATTTACTGCAAAGCAGAGGCAGACCGCCTGTTATATAATTATCCGGAGGAAGGAAACCCGAAGTATGTGAACAACGATGGTATGCTCTATCTGGATCTGAACTATGACGGTGCAAAGGGCTATTATGTAGACTGGGCAGATTATACTGTAACGATCGATGTTTTATCCGAGGATAGCTGTACCTTCACGATCTACACAACGATCGAAGAGCCGTCCGATGAGCCAAAGACCGAAGAATATACCCTGACGGAAACCGTCATAAAAGAAGACGGTGGCTGGCGGTTAACAGAATTATTCTATTAAAGAATCGCTTTACAATATGACTGGAAAAAGTTAGAATGAGAACAGGCATATAAGTGCGTAACTGAAGGAGGATCAGAATGGAAGAAGCAGCAATGAAGGTGTATTCACAGTATAATAATATGTTGTCGGTAAAGATTATACCGGGACATTTTGCAACGAATCACTCCCATATCAACTACTATATGGATATGACAACCTTAAAGACCAGACAGAGCATGGCCATGTCTGCAGCAAAGGGAATTGTTCATGAATATGTAACCAGCACGATCGTCGATACCATCGTATGTATGGATGGAACCGAAGTGATCGGTGCATATCTGGCAGAAGAACTTACCGCGGCAGGCTTCATGTCTATGAATGCCCATCAGACGATTTATGTCGTTTCCCCGGAGATAAACTCTATGGGTCAGTTAGTATTCCGGGATAATCTACAGCCAATGATCCGGAATAAACATGTGTTGCTACTATTAGCAACCGCAACGACCGGTCGTACCATCGAGCGTGCCTTAGAGTGTATCGAATACTACGGCGGCCGTGTTGCAGGCGTATCTGCCCTGTTCTCAGCAACCGACGAGATCAACGGACATAAGATCCAGTCGATCTTTAAGAAGGAAGACTTCCCGGAGTATAAGACTTATCCACATGATGAGTGTCCATACTGCAAGGCAGGCCAGAAGCTGGATGCGATCGTAAACAGCTATGGATATATGAGGCTGTAAGCACTTCCGACATCGCCTGTAGCATATACGGGAACAATAAAAGAAATGAATAAAAACCATCTGGCAATCGGTACACAGTACAGAAAGGCTGTCAGATGGTTTCTTTTTATCTCTATTTTTATATTTCGTATCGTTATTCGATCACATACGATGATCTACCGATATTCCTTTGCCAGTTCTTCAAAGACCGGTATCGAACGCAGAACCTTCTCCGTCGGGATACAGTAGCAGATCCGGAAGTGTCCCGGACATCCAAAGGAATCGCTTGGTACCAGAAGCAGGTCATGCGCCTTTGCCCGCTCGCAGAAGGCACCGGCATTCTCTTCCAGAGCCTTCGGAAACAGATAGAAGGTTCCGCCCGGTTCCACGATATCAAATCCGATTCTGGTTAATTCCTTATACAGGATGTTCTTATTGGTCTCATATACCGACAGGTCAGCCGTCATGTCCAAAACTCTGGCAACCGCTAACTGAATCAGCGATGGCGGGCAGTTATGTCCGATTCCTCTGGAGATCTGACCACACATATCTACGATCAGTGCTGCATCCGTACATGCCGGATTTACCGCTACATATCCGATACGTTCTCCCGGCAATGATAACGACTTACTGAACGAGTAGCAGATAATCGTATTATCATAGTGCTTTGCCACAAATGGTGCATCCACACCCTGAAATACGATCTCACGATACGGTTCATCTGAGATAATATAGATCGGATGTCCGTATTCCTTTGATTTCGCTGTCAGGATCGCTGCCAGCTTCTCTATCGTTGCAGTCGAGTACACGATACCGGACGGATTGTTTGGTGTATTAATCAGGACTGCCATCGTCTTCGGATTCAGCAGTTCTTCAAATGCTTCAAAGTTTATCTGAAAGCTGGTGATATCTGCCGGCACGACCTTCAGCACTGCTCCGGTTCCATTTACATAATGATAGTATTCCGGAAAAAACGGAGCAAATGTAATCACCTCATCCCCCGGTACGGTAACGGCACGAACCGCATGTGCAATCGCACCTGCGGCACCAACCGCCATGAAGATATCCTCCATCTTAAAATTCATGCCAAATCTCTGATTCAGAGAATCTGCAACTGCCTGACGGACAGAAGGAATACCCAGACTTGGACTATATCCATGCAGAGCAACCGGATCCATATTCTGAATAAGATCCATCAGTGCATCTGTAAATGCCTGTGGAGCCGGAACGCTCGGATTTCCTAAACTATAATCAAATACATTCTCATAACCGATCTCTTTGGCACGCTTCGAACCATAATCGAAGAGTTCCCGGATCGCTGACTTCTGCGAAGTCATATCAATATAGTGTTGTGATAACATAATGGTTCTCCTTATCTATAAGCATCATTGTCTGTTTTTGATATTGTATATCGAATACGAAATGAATGCAAGTTTTCCTGAAAATTCTACTTGCTATAATCGACCAAAAGGCTTAAAATTAGGATTGTATATAAAAGGTAAAGGAGGATACACGTTATGGCATTCGTTATTTCTGACGCTTGTTTATCCTGTGGTGCTTGTGCCGGAGCTTGTCCGGTTGGTGCTATTTCTGAAGGAGATGGCCAGTTCGTAATCGACGCTGATACTTGTATCAGCTGTGGTTCTTGCGCTGGATCTTGCCCTGCTGGAGCTATTTCAGAGGAGTAATTGTAGGATATCTACAAGCACTATATGAGAATCGCCACCTGTTGCTATGGGTGGCGGTTCTCATTTTTTGTTCTTTTCAATGGTCTGCGAATATGCTATTCTACATATAGTTGAGTAAGATTTCAGAAAGAGACTATGCATATGATTCTATTAAAAATACTGGGTATTCTGGCACTTGTATTACTGGGACTGCTGATCCTTTATCTACTGATTCTGGTCATTAGCAGCCTGCTGGTAAATCCCAACAAAGAGTACGATACCAACAGCCGATTTTATCATTTTCTATTATACAGCTTTACCGCCATATCTCTGAAGGTATGCCGGATCCATACCCATGTAACCGGAGGCGAGCTGCTCCCTACGGATGGGCGTTTTCTTCTGGTAAGCAATCACCGTTCGAAGTTCGATCCGATCGTAACGTGGCAGGCCTTTCGCCGGGCAGAACTGGCCTTTATATCCAAGGACGAGAATCTGCACATTCCGATCTTCGGGCGCATCATCCGAAGGTGCTGCTACCTATCCATTGACCGGGAGAATCCCAAAAATGCCATGAAGACGATTCAACGGGCCACACGCCTGATTCAGACCGATCAGGCATCGATTGCAGTCTATCCGGAAGGAACCCGCAGCAAAACACTAGAACTTCTGCCCTTTCATAACGGAGTTCTGAAGATTGCACAAAAGGCTCAGGTTCCCATCGTAGTTCTGACGGTACAGGGAACGGAAACGATAAAAACGCTAGTTCCATGGCATGCCTCTCATGTATACATCGATATTCTGGAGGTGTTGGATACCGACACGATCGCCCATCAGCGAACCGCTGATCTGGGTACCCATATCTACGCCTGTATGGAAAAACAGCTTACAAAGAAAAACGAAGGAGGATCCTTATCATGATGAAAAAATATATCTTATACAATCCACTGGCCTGCAACGGACATGGAGAAGAGGCTGCACATAAGCTAAATGCTCTGATGCCGGAGCAGGAACTGATCTATACAGACGTAACACAGCTGTCAGACTATTCTGAATTCCTGTCTAAGCTTTCATCCGATGACCACATCATCCTATGTGGCGGTGACGGTACTTTGAATCACTTCATAAATGACACCGCAAATATAGATATCCCGAATACGGTTTTATACTACCCTACCGGAAGCGGAAATGACTTCCTGCGGGATCTCGGCCGGGAGCCGGATACCGTCCCATTTCCGATTAATCAGTACCTAAAGCACCTCCCGCAGGTCACTGTAAACGGAAAGACCAGCTACTTCCTAAACGGCATCGGCTATGGTATCGACGGTTACTGCTGCGAGGTCGCAGATAAACAGCATGAGACCTCAAATAAGCCGGCAAACTATACTGCCATCGCAATCAAAGGACTGCTATTCCACTACCAGCCAACCAATGCGACGATTACCGTAGACGGTACCCAGCATACCTATCAGAAGGTCTGGCTGGCACCTACAATGAACGGACGCTACTATGGCGGCGGCATGATGATCACACCGAAGCAGGATCGTATGCATAATGATACGGTTTCGGTCGCTGTCATGTATGGTTCCAATAAACTGAAAACTCTGGTGGTATTCCCTTCGATCTTCAAGGGTGAACATGTAAAGCATACGGAGATGGTCGAGATCCTGACCGGACATGATATCACTGTAGAATTCGACCAGCCGACGGCACTGCAGATCGACGGGGAAACCGTTCTGGGTGTCACCAGCTATCGCGTACAGGCGGCGAAGTAAATTATTTTTACATTGACACTTTTGGCAGTTCATGATGGATTCTATACCAGCACGCTTCCTGTGCTTCCACTCGGTGTAGAATCCATCATTTAAAAGATAGCACATGTAGATAGGAAGATATATTATAGCTCCTTCCGTTTCCACATTTCCAGTAGAAAAGACATGCCATTTGCCCCGTTTTTTTGGTTTTTATAAGCATAAATTGCCCCGTTTTTCAAATGTTTCATTCAACTTTGGATTCGTTTCAAAGTTGATATAAAAAAAGCATATTCCAACTGCTCGGCATCTGCCATCGCTTCGTTGAAATATGCTTGTCTATCTCATTTACTATGCTATAATACTGCCCTTGCCTAACAGGGTTGCCATAACCGCCTTCTCGGCATGTCTACGATTCTCAGCCTGATCCAGAATATGCTCCAGATTCTGATCTACAACCTCCTGCGTGATCTCATAACCGACATGCATCGGCATATCATGCAGAACGATCGCATGACTGTCCTTCAGCAGTGCTGCATTGATCTGATATGGCATCATCATCTTTAATGTCTTTTCCTTCTGCTCTGCATAGGCCGGGTTGTTGAAGAACTCCATATCTACCCATGTATCGGTATACAGGACATCCATATCATCCACATACTTCTTGGCTTCCTCCATCGTCATCTCCGGATTCAGCTCTACATAGTACCCGGTTGCCTTTGCCTTCTCATAGAAGTCCGGCTCTACTGCCGTATCATTTACCAATGGAGTCAGTCCATATAAGGTACCGGCCTCCATCTTAGAAAAGAACTCAACCAGCGAATTAAATACATTATTCTTGGCACCGATATATAAGAACTTCACATTCAGGCTTCCGAACTTCTCTAACAGCGTCAGTGCATCTGCCAGAATCTGACATGGATGGTAGGTACTGTCACACCCGTTGATGAACGGAACCGTTGTATTCGCACCGAACAGCTCAACCGTCTCATTTTTAATCAGACGTGCCATGATGATATCTACATTTCTACCTACATAACGCAACTCCGACACCGGCTCGCCCAATACAAAGTTCGAATCCCTCCATAACTGATTATAATATGTTCCGCCCAGCTCTGTCATACCGGTCGTGAACGATAAAAATGTTCTGGTGGAAGTCTTCTCAAACAGTGTATACAGCTTCTTTCCCTTCAATATCTCCGCATACTTCTGCGGATCCTTCTTCATATCCAGTGCCAGATTCAGGATATCGGTAAGCTCTTCCTTACTGTAATCCTTAAAGTTCAACATATTCTTCATCGCTATACGTCCCCTTATAATCATAATTGAACCTTAATGTTAGCACATTTATCATTGTTTTTCAAGCCTTCACCGGGTACGCGTTTTTGTCTTAGAACCAAACAGCCGCTTCTTCTTTTTCCGTTTGCTCTCCTCCGCTGCCGCAGCCTCTGCGTTCGCTCTCTGACGCTGCCGGAGGACTTCATCCAGCTTTCGGAACCGCTCCTCCTGCCGTTCTTCATTTTCACGCATGACATAGTCCATCTGCTTGATTACCCGCTCAGATACCTTGTCCGACACCTCGTTGCTGATCGCCCCACTTAAGGAACGGTTATTGGCCTCCAGTGCCTTCCCGACGATCTTTGTCATGATTTCCTGAAACTGCTCCATCTTCAGCTCTGCCGACATCGTATCCACCGCCAGCGGTGTCTGGCTCTGCGTCGATACCATTTCGTTAATCTCTATCACCTTTCCTCCGTTACTTCTTCCATGCATCTCCTGCATCACACCCTCCTTCTGCTCCAGGATTCCCTTCCAGTTATAATCCGGGTTCTGATATAGTTCCGGTACCAACTGCTTAATTGCTCGTAGCTGTATTCCTTGATTTTTCATCTCCTGAACCACCTGCAGAACCTGTATATCTTCTGCCGTATAGTAGCGATGTCCCATCTCATTGCGTTTGATCTTCATATCCAGCTCTTCCTCCCAGTACCGGAGTACATGTGGTTCTACCTTCAGTCTCCGAGAAGCATCGGATATCATATATCGTGTCTCGTTCATAAGAAAATCCCCCTTGGTGTATCAGTCTTCGTTCCTACTGACTATCATACACTAAGGGGGATTTCTTCCTCAATTTCTATCGTATTCTACTATCCTGCTCATTCCGACAAAATGCGGCTTCTATACCGTTCTCTATCCCCGGCGGCTCCGCTCCAGATTCACAAACTTCGTATATTCACCCTGCCAGCCCAGCATAATCGTACCGGTTGCACCATTTCTCTGCTTTGCCACGATGATCTCTGCCTTATTCTTATCCTCTTCCGGCAGATCATCCCGGTACTTATCCTCCCGGTAAATGAACATAACCACATCGGCGTCCTGCTCGATAGAACCGGACTCTCGCAGATCCGATAACATCGGCCGGTGGTCGGTACGTGATTCGACTGCACGGCTCAACTGTGACAGTGCAATAATCGGGATATCTAACTCCTTCGCCAGCACCTTCAGTCCTCTGGATATCTCCGATACCTCCTGCTGTCTGGAATCCGTTCGCCCGTTTCCACTCATCAACTGAAGGTAATCGATAATGATTAATCCGATATTGTGCCGCTGCTTCAGCTTCCGACACTTATTCCTGATATCTCCGATCGTCACATTCGACTGATCCTCGATAAACAGCTTCGTTTCGCCTATAATATTGGAACTCTCATACAGCTTCAGCCACTGGTCATCCTGCAGATTACCGGTACGGATGTTCTGGGAATTCACCTGAGACTCCATAGCGATCATACGCTGTACCAACTGTTCCTTGTTCATCTCGAAGTTAAAGATCGCTACCGGAACATCCGTCTTCAGTATTACATGTTCTGCTATATTTAAGACAAAGGCGGTCTTACCCATTGCCGGTCTGGCCGCGATCAGGATCAGCTCCGAACCATGCAGACCGGTCAACATATCATCCAGATCGATAAACCCGGTCGGCACGCCTGTGATATTTCCCTGCTGCTTTGATGCCTCCCGGATATTCCGCAGTACATTATCTACGACCTCCCGGATCGGGGTAATATCATCTCCATTGTTGGCACTCTGTGTCATCTCCAGAACCTGATTCTCAATGTTACTCAGAATATTTGCCGAAGAATCCTTCAGGGAATAGCACTCATTTGCCGCAGTCTCTGCCAGCTTAATCACCCGGCGCATATTTGCCCGATCCTTTACGATCTCCGCGTACTTCTTTGCATTTGCAGATGTGGACACAACACTTAACAGCTCCTGCATCGTTTCTATACTGTACACATTCTCAGGAACGCCCTTTTCCTTCAGCCGTTCCATCAGTGTCACCAGATCAATGGAGGTTCCCTCATGGTACAACTCCACCATCGCTTCGAATATCACTCCATACTGTGCCTGATAGAAGTCATCCTTTGTAAGCATATCCGCTACATTGGTCACCGCCTCATGGCTCATGAGCATGGATGCCAGAACCGCCTGTTCCGATTCCACACTATTCGGTTGTGTTTTACGAATTACTGCCTCATCCATCTTATCTTCTCACTATTTCTCTTCTGTTACCTTTACCTTCAGCTCACCGACTACCTGCGGATGCAGCTTCAGTTCAACATTGTGAACACCTAAGGTCTTAATGCTATCCTTCAGATGGATCTTCTTCTTGTCCAGTTCATATCCCAGCTGCGACTTTGCCGCCTCTGCAATCTCCTTGGATGAGATGGAACCAAAGGTCTTACCACCCTCACCCAGCTTCAAGCTCAGTACAACTTCCTTATCCTTCAGCTCTGCTGCCAGTGCCTTTGCGGCTGCCAGATGCTCTGCTGCCACTTTCTCTTCATTTGCCTTCTGCAGCTTCAGATCATTCATATTCTTGCTGTTCGCTTCCAGCCCCAGCTTCTTCGGCAGGATAAAGTTCCGCGCATATCCATCATTTACCTTTACGACCTGTCCCTTTTTACCCAATGCCTTTACGTCCTGTAATAATATAACTTCCATCCTATATATCTCCTTCCACTGTCATTTTCTCTAATAATTCCTGCAACTGCTTCTTACCTTCCTCTACCGTACAGTCATGAAGCTGTGCGCCGGCTACGGTAGCATGTCCACCGCCACCCAGACGTTCCATGATCACCTGTACATTCACTTCATCGATCGATCTTGCACTGATATATACCGTATCCTTTACCTGTGTCAGCATAAAGGAAGCCTTCACGCCATCGATATCCAACAGTTCATTCGCGATCTGTGCTGCCAGCACCGTAGGACTGTCTACACCCTCCGACGGCAGAATACCGATCGCATAATCATCCATAAACAGTTCTGCATTGCGAACGCCTGCTACCTTCTGCTTATACGCATCTATGTCCGTACGGAACATCTTGCGAACCCGGGTAACATCCGCTCCGCTTCGCTTCAGATAAGAGGCCGCCTCGAAAGTACGCACACCCGTCTTCGTTACAAATGTATCGGTATCTACCAGTATACCGGAGTACATCGCATCGGCTTCGATCGGCCGCAGCTTCGGCTTATCGATAATGTACTGTAAAATCTCTGCTACCATCTCACAGGCAGAGGACGCATATGGTTCAATATAAGAAAGGGTTGCATTCTGAATCGAGTCGCTCATCGTCCGATGGTGATCAATCACGACCACGGATCGCGTCATATTCAAAAGCTCCTCACACTCTGTATAGCTCGGCCGGTTTACATCGACTACCACCAGTGCCGTATTCGGATCGATCAGATTCATCGCCTGCTCGCTGTCGATAAAGAGATCCTCCGGATACAGGTTATTTCCGATGAAATTATTCATGACCGGTCGGATCGCTGCCGTTACCTCATTGATAACGATATGTGCCCGGCGGTTCATAGTCGCCGCCAACCGATAGATACCAATCGCAGAACCGAGCGAATCCACATCCGGCATCTTATGCCCCATGATGATCACCTGATCCTTTGTCTCCAACACCTCACGCAGAGCATGTGCCTTGACTCGTGCCTTAACCCGCGTATTTTTCTCTACTCCCTGAGATTTACCACCATAGTAATAGATCTGTTCGCCGTCCTTGACGACCGCCTGATCGCCGCCACGCCCCAGTGCCAGATCGATGGCTACCCGTGCCGCATCGTACGCCTGTATATAAGTCGGAGCATTTACCCCCAGTCCGATACTCAGTGTAACCGCGATTTCATTTCCGATGTTGATGGAACGCACCTCATCTAAGAGTGCGAACTTCGTTGCCTGAAGCTGTTGCAGATATTTCTGCTGGAAGACAACCAGAAACTTATCCTTCTCGATCTTCTTCACGATCGCATCTATATTCTGCATATACTTGTTCACCTTCCGGTCAACCAGTGCAGTCAGCAGCGGACGTCGTACTTCCTCTACTCCCTCCAGAGCTTCCTCGTAATTATCAATATAAACCAGACCGGCTACCAGCTTCTGATCCTTATTCTCCTGAATGTACTGCCGCAGTTCTGTCTCATCAAACAGATACATAGCGATCAGTCCATCCTCTTCTTCTACCTCTACTTCCTCCGGCAGAATATCATGAATCACAACCCGTCGCATTTCCACACGATAGTAGCCTTCTTCATACTTCATGCCAAACTCTGTCATATTACTCTTCTGTGGAAACAGTTCCCGCGTAATATCCGGAAATAGCTGTGTCACAGATCGCTTTCCCGGCTTTTCCGTACCGATAATTCCGTAAAACAACGGATTGGCCCACAGGATCTTTCCATCAAAGTCAATCAGTGCATACGGAATCGCCAGATCCTTTAACAGTTCCTTCTGCACCTGTCCCTGCTCAAATGCAAAGCTGATCAGACTGGACATAATATTCGGTTTATTATGAATATAGATAAATACGATAATCAGCGTATATACAACCAGTAAAATGGAGTAGCAGATCCCCGTCTCCAGATTCGCCACATAGATGATCCCATTAAACAGCACCAATGGAATCAACAGAAAAAATGGCACTCGCAAATACCGCTCTATCTGATTCTTTAACAATACCTTCTTGGACTTTTCAGGCTTCTTCGTTTCCTGTCCGTCCTGAGGCTTCTGTTCTGTACTCATAGTCTCTCCTATCTGTCACTCTATAGGTCTTCCGGCTCTATGGTCAGGAGCTGCTCTTTATCAATCGCTCCACATGCTACCAGCCGATTCGCCTGCCGTTCTATCACACCGCTTAAATAGTTCCGAATATCTCTGGCATTGCCAAAGTTCTTATCCTTTTTATCGACCATATCCCGAAGGACTTCTCTCAACCGTTTTTCTCCACCGGCTCCCAGATGATAGTCCTGCTCCCGGCTCATATAGCTGAATATCCGATACAGCTCTTCTTCATTATAATCCGGAAAATATATCGTCTTATTAAATCGTGACTTCAGACCGGGATTCGCATCGATAAATTCATCCATCAGATCCGGGTAGCCTGCTACGATCACAATCAGATCATCCCGATAGTCCTCCATGCACTTATTCAGCGTATCGATCGCTTCCTGTCCAAAGTCTCCCTCCGGCCCATGATTGCTCAAAGCATACGCCTCATCTATAAACAGGACGCCGCCCTTTGCCTTATCGACGACCTGCTTCACCTTCAGTGCCGTCTGTCCCATATATCCGGCTACCATACCGGATCGGTCCACCTCTACCAGATGTCCCTTTGACAAAACGCCCAGTGCACAGTACATCCGCGACAATAACCGTGCCACGGTAGTCTTACCGGTTCCCGGATTCCCTGCAAATACAAAATGTCTGGCCACACTGGCTTCCTTTAGTCCGTTCTGTGCCCGCATCTCATTGATACGCAACAGATTCACGATATTTTTGACTTCCTTCTTCACGCTATCCAGACCGGTCAGATCATTCAGTTCGTTCATCAGCGTATCCAGATCATATTCCTCCGGAGATGCCTCTGTGATCGTTCCTACAAACGGGATCTCTTCTTCCGTATTCTCAGACACCTCTTTGGTCTTATATGGAATGCTGTCCGGAACCTCCTGACGATCCTCTCCGAAATGCTTATAGGAGTTGATCTGACTCTCCAGCATCAGTAGATATCGAGTCAGGCTCCGAATCTCCTTATCCTCCACCCGGCGGTTACAGGCGATAAAGTCTCGCCCCAGCTCCTGAAAGGTATAGTAGTATAAGTTCCGAATATCATAGTACTTTGCCTGATAAATAACATTCGGAATATTCTTATCCTTCAGGAAATAATGAAGTGACAATGGCGGCCGGCTCAAAAAGTCTTTATCTGCGATCCGATGTCTGCGTATACAGTCTACAATCGTGGAATCGTCAAACTCATACTCCAGCAGCTTATTAATATACCGAACCTCTTCCTTCTGAATCAGCCCGTCTGCGATAGCCAGATAACAGAAGAAATCCAACAGATCCATTCTCAGTTGTTCTACTGCACTGAAATTTCCCTCCAGAAGGATGCCGTTTGCATCCATTTCCCGGGCAATCTTCTTACATGTGCGAAATAGTGTAAGACTCTCCTGCTCCATATGTCCTCTCCCCATTGTGTTCATTTATATGCTGTGCATACATTCCATATAACTATACTACTTTTCGGAAGAAATCGCAATGAGGATGTGCCCGGAAGGAGAGAAGAATATGTACGGAGAATATGTACCTTATCCACTAAAAGAAAAAAGACTGCACACTTACGATTTTTCAATCGTCAACGTCACAGTCTCTTAATCAACTCAAAATTCTTCTCTTTTGTTTTTTTGTTATATCAACATCAACCTCGAACCATTATGAATTCCCAGCTCCTCTACTCTCAGGTTCATGTTATATACGATATTTGCCTCCCGATCACAAAGAACCGTTCCTTCCAAAGCCCTGTAACTCCCCTCTGCCAGATCTGTAATCAGTTTCGACAGCACCCCTATAACCTCATATAATCTACTTTCCAACGGTATATAAACGTCATAAGCTTTTCCTGCTGCCGGTACCAGAACTTCTACCAATACTTTCTTGCCCATCTAAACTCCACCACCTATTCCATCAGCAGCGAATTTTCTACCGCATCAAATTCTTCTGCAGTTGTATTCATCCACTCCGTACATTTTCTCAGTTGTTTTATTGCATAATTTGTAAAATTCTCTTTTTGAAAAGTGCAGACATCTCCATCTAATCGTTTCAGTCTGTCGATAACTGCCTCTAGACGATCCGCATATCCCCGCATTTTATTCGTATCAATCACGATCTGTCCACCACATACAATCTGTCTCCCTCTGCACTGCCAGATATTCATTCCCAATCTATCATTTACAAAAGTGGCAAATGTCTCCAGCATCAGATATATAACCTCTCTATATTGCACTGCCAGCTTTTCTGTTACTATTAAAATCGACTCTAGCACCCATTCGATTACATCTGTATACGGTTCCAGCTTAGGTCCTATCAGAACAAGTGCTAAGGCAAGTAACGAAACCCAAATTGCCACAGGTAACATACATGGATTCGAAATTAATATCATCAACGCTTCAAAATACGCTCTTCTTCCCTCCGGTGTCTGAAAAAATGTTTCTATTATCTCCGGTCCTCCCACCAACAGGAATCCCCACACCTCTTCCGGCGTCGCACACTTTCGCTCTCCTACACCGGTTCTTTTCTCTACGGTTGCAAATTCTACAATAAACATAAGTGCTATTGTACAGTCTTCGTATTCTTCATCCGGGAGTTGCTTTAGATTCTCTGATAATCTTCGTCCATACTCGGAAAAATACCGCTCCTCTGCCGAAATAATATTGCCATCTGCATCCCGGCTCCAGTTTATACCATCTTCATCCAGCATACCTCTAAGATCATGGCAATCTACTATATTAGTTGGCCACAAGGAAAAATCTGTTTCAACAAAATAGGTATGTTCCCTTGGAATAATAACCCATCCCTGATCATGTACCGGATCGCTATCCCCACAGATAGAGTACATCTTCTCACATTGTTCATCAAAAAATTCTTGTCCCTTTTCCTGTATTATGGCATCTACTCCCCGCTCAGACATTCCCTGTCCATCATATGATAAGCACAGATCAATCTGATCTGCATATTTGGAATGTAATGTAACATACTGTGCCTCATTTCCTCCCTTTGAATGTCCCGTCACTATAATCTTTCCACCATAATCTCCGTATTTCTCGTATATATAATCAAAATACTTAACCGCTTCCTCCTGCATAACCGAGTTTTCATTTACCAAGGCCTCTCCATCATCTATCCACTGTCCATCCCGCGTGCCACAGAAGCATACATAGATATCATTCGTCTCCGGATCGCGGAATGTACAGGCTGTGATATACTCATTATTTATATATGGTGCATCCGGTTGACTAACGGAACTCTGATCCAACAGTTCCATGTTGGCTATCCGTGGATTATTATCCGTTATTGCTTTTACAGACTGGCAATATTCATCTGTTGAACCATCAACAATCGTAGCTAATGTTTGATTATTATATTTTTTATCCTTTTGATCAGTATATACATAAACATCCAGCACTGCTGCGATATCCATCTCCTGCTCCGATACTTCCTGTCCTTCTTTCATCTGATAAACCCTCCTTTAGTTTTCCTTCCATACCACAGAGGAAAATCCCGTTGTATCCTCCATCTTAAACTGGATATGGCAGCTTGCAGATTCACTTATTATATACTGTCCATCTATAAGCTCTCCATTTTGTAATTCTTCAAAATGACCTTCTCCGTTGTCAAAGTAGACTCGTCCATCTGTACAGCAGATTCCTTTCTCCACAAATGCTTCCTCCAGCTTCTTTTCTAATTCTTCTTGTTCCGCCTCACTATTACACTGCCGACTCGTGATCGCATAAAATCCAATATCAGAACTTGGTAGACTAATATATTCTTCAAATGTCATATCACCGGATGCCCCCTCTGGCATTGCTGTACTATTTCCACTGTACCCTATAACCACATCTGCTCCTGTCACCTCTTCTATTGTCTCCTGTAGTAATGTCCCAGTCTCTTCTCTATATTTAACTCCCATAAAACCATCCGTTATTACCTGTTTCCCATTTACCCATTTGTTTTGCACCCAAAACGGTGTATCCGGATAATCCTCTGCAACCAAATAAATCACCAAACCGTCTGTCGCTACCATTCCACTTCTGGCTCCATGATAAGTAAAGGTTTCCCCATACTTCTTCTCCAGCGTATTGATCGTTCTCTGTATTCTGGCATTTGTACAGCCTGTAAGTCCCAGAATAATAGCACAGACTCCTATTCCAACTAATAGTTTTTTATAGATTTTACTCATCGTCATCCTCCCCTGATCCAGAACGTAATACCTTAATCTTAGTTACTTTTCCTTTCTTAAATACATATCCATATCCTTTTCCGATCATTTCCCGCATCTCGCTCGTCTGTTTTGTCGCCTTTAGTGTATACTGGTCTGTCACACCTGCTCCAATCCAGATTCCGTCCGTTTGTGACACCTTACTCTTAAACCACGGTTCCATCGTCATCGTTCCCAGAGCCTTACTTTGTTCCATAAGGATGATATGCATTCCATATTTTGCTTCTCCCTTTTCCAGAATAAGATTCAGTTTTGTCACATTTGTTTCTGACAACTGCTGTCTTATCTTTAACAAAGAACTAATTATAATCAACTGTGGTTCAAATATCGGTGGCTCTTCATTTGCCTCCAAGGAATCTTTATATGCATTATTTCTATACAATGTCATATCAAACAGTTCCTCTATCATGTCATCAAGCTGCTTTTTAGAATTTGCCTTTTTAAGTCTAACTACCTTGGCTGTTATGGTATTCTCCCCATCCAGTATATATCCATTTACATGCAGGCAATGCTCTACCATAGATGTAAAATCATCAGCAAATTCCTGATATCTATCATCGACCGATGCCACCATGGATATATACGCCGCACCAAACGGATATCTGCTTATGTTCAGTGAATTTGTCTCTACTCCGACCGGTATATTCTGATACTCATCGGCTACTATATACTCCTGCAAAAATTCTTCGTTTACCAGTTCCGGCAGAACCGCAACCTTAGGTGCCTTTGTTCCATGCCAGCTTTTAGCCTGCTGCTCCACATACTGCTGTATAAATGAATAGGGTACGCCCTCATCGGTCAAACTTGCTATCTGGAATTCATACAGCATATCCAGCCTTACCAGACCTCTGCCCTTGTACTTTGCCGGGAACAGTCCTTCTGTCTTACCAACAATAGATGAATACTCGGCCTCATCATTTAACTGCAGTGTAAAAAGTTGTTTAAAGTTCTGAACCATACGGAATCTTACACCACTTGTACTTACAGAGGTTATCACAAAATATATACCATATTTTACGCCCTCCCTGGATAAAAAAGCCACAGCCTCCTCAAGCTCCTCATATTCCTCCGTAAATGCAGTATAATTATTTATAACTACTACTATTTGTGCCAAGTCATTTCCGGCTCCTATATATGCCTGATAGTCTCCTCCGTAGTCTGCAAACAGCTTCTTTCGATCTCTCAGTGCTTTATACAGCATTTTCATAAGATTGGTAATCTTTTCCTTTTCATATGACAGCATAACATCCCCTACTTGTGGTGCTTTAGAAAATGCCCTGAGTGTCTCGGCCGCAAAGTCCATAATGTATATTGCCACTTCCTCTACCGTATGCTCAGCAATCAATGAATATAAAAATGCATTTAAAAACGTGGTCTTTCCACAACCGGCAGAGCCATATATAATGACATTTCCCTCTTGCGACACCGGTACACGGAACAGACATTGTCTCTGATGCACAGGATCATCGTACTCCCCTACTACAGGATTTAACTCATATCGCTTTGAGGTTGCCTTGTACTTTTCCTTAATATCCTCTATTAAGATTATCGCCGGTATCGGCTCTAACCAAAGCGGCCGGATTTTTATGTTTTCCTCCATTGCAATCTGGCATAGATATTCCGTTATCGCATCTAACTGCTTCTGCTTACTGGTATTTCCTACTCCCCGGTTATCAATCTTCCCCTCCTTCACAGTATGACCATTCTTATCTACTATAACGACACTATTATCCTTTGCTATAATCGCCCGATCGGACGGATAGTACGGAGCTCCTGCCCAAGCAGACTGTCCAAGTTCAAAGAGTTCATTATATCCCACCTGAAGATAGAATCTTCCGGTTGTAGTCAGTTCGGCTGCTTCCGGCCGCTTTAACATATCCATACTATCCGCTCGATCCTGTACCTTAAGGCACACCCGGAACTTACTATTACTCCAGATCTGATCATCTACTACCCCACTCGGCTTCTGTGTTGCCAAAATAAGATGAACCCCCAGACTTCGACCGATTCTTGCTGCACTTACTAACTGCGCCATAAACTCCGGCTGTTGCGTTTTCAGCTCTGCGAACTCATCCGATATAATAAACAGGTGCTGCAGCGGTTCCTCCACCGTTCCATCACGATACAACTTCTGGTACTTATATATATCGATATTACTTACATTTATCTTTTTACTAACCTCTGCAAAGATTGCCTGTCTCCGTTTTAACTCACTTTCTATAGATATCAATGACCGTTTGATCGCTGAACCATCCAGATTTGTAATGATTCCTGCAGTATGCGGAAGTCTTTCAAATGACTTTGCCATACCACCACCCTTATAATCTATAAGTATAAATGCCACTTCATTGGGATGGTAACTAACTGCCAACGATAATATATATGTAATGATAAACTCTGACTTTCCCGATCCCGTCATACCGGCCACCAAGCCATGCGGTCCATGAAATTTCTCGTGCAAATCCAAGGTAAATATATCTCCCAATGTATTTACTCCGATCGGTGCTGCCAATGATTTTGTCGGATCATTTTCTTTCCATCTGTTCAATGCATTCAGATGCTCGACTCGTCCTACCTCAAACATCTCCATAAAAGAAATACTCTGCGGGAGCTTTTCCTCATCCGACAGAATATCCAGTTGAACATTCGCAAGCTGAACCGCCATACGGTACGGATCCTGATCCAGCCGGATATCCGGAATAAATTCAACAGACTGTCCGGTTATATCATTTTTATCAAACAACCGTCCAACGCTTCCATTCAGTTCTACCACCATAGATGATTCCTTTGGAAGACTCTTTAAATCCCCATATGCGGTCACAATACTAAAATGGATATTTTGCTTTTGTGATAAGATCTCTTTTAAGACTTCTGCTCTTTCTGCCAACTCTTTACTCATCGAGAATATAATATAATACGGCATTGCATCTTCCAAATCTGTGGCGTTCATCGCCGCTCTACCGGAAACGATCGGTTCCAGATATGCAGAGATTTCTTTTACCTCAGCCAGTGTAGTCGCGACAAACCGAAATTTATTTCCTTCGCTCCACACATGCGGCAACCATTTTACAAAATCAAAAACGGCACGTTCCTCTTCATCATATATAAACACAAACTTTACTTCATCATAACCATAAAATGCCGCACATTGCATAATCAACCCTTTTACAAACTCGGTAACTTCCCCTCTTTGACCCACTATTGCCGATATGTATTCCTCAAACATGGAATATGTAATCGGTATATCATGCAGTGTCTTTGGTTCTTCCAGTAAGGCATAATATTCTTCCCGTAAGCTGTCGCTATCCAGTGTAAATCGTCGATCAGACTTTGGTATATCTGCTTCCAGTACTCCCTCTCCATGTCCTATTCTTATGCGCAGGAAATCATTCTGTCTATAGCCTCTTTCCCAAAGATTCTGGGTTCGTTCTAATATTCTACGTTCACACTCCTGTATAGAAACATAGTTTTCATGTAAGATTTCCTCCTGCAACGTACACTTTTCACCTATTTGAGCTGCTTCCTCACTTAGATATTCCCGATATCGTTTCTGACGGAGTGCTTCCCTCTTCCGTTTCCTCCCAGCATCATACTTTTTTGATATGATCGGTAACAATACCGTTCCTATGAGCATACTGCTTCCCATTACCATAGAGATTATATTTTGCTTAATAATCGCATTTGTAACTGTAACCAAAGACATAATACCCATAGCCAGAGAAGATCCCAGAACCAGAACCATTGGTAGTTCTTCTGTAACAGGACTATCCGGAGGTGGATCTATAGATATTGTTTCCTTTTCAATATCGCGCTTAAATCTAGGCAGTCGATAAAAGTATGTTTTCCCTTTTTCTTCATACTCCTCATCCTCCTCTACTACCTGTATCTCCTGCTTCGTATATAACGAAAGCTGTCCCGATACAGATACGCTATGATCCGGATTATTAACAGCTATAAAATCTGTTCCTATTACTATTTTCATACCCATAATGTATACAACATCTCCCAAAAAGAGCTGTCCCTCCTGCACCCTTTTTTGGTTTACAAATACACCATTGGCACTATCCGTATCTCTTATATACCAGTTTTGTTCCTGATGAAGCAGCACGGCATGCTTTGATGACACAAAATTATTTTTATATCTGATATCATTGCCCTCTGCCCGTCCGATAGAAAGACTCGTTCCTCTCTGAATCGTAAACTTTGTATAGCACTGCCGGTCATTCGTCGTTGGCTCTGTATATACATATATACCCTCCCTGCCCTTTGCCTCCAGCAAATAAACAGCCATAGACTGAAGCACTATACTTTTTAGCACCTCACCGCTCTGATCCCGGATCTGCGTCTGTGCCGCCGACTTAAGTATCCACTGATCTTCAATTCCCTCTATGCAAACCAACCTTTTGTTCTTTATATCCGATGGATCCTCAAACCAAAACTGACCTTTCACCTTTTTGGGTAATGAAACCGTTTTTATTTTATCCTTACTTATGATTGATATTATCATTGTCTTTCCTCTTATCCTATCGTATTTCCGCAGAAATACCCGGGTTAATGATTTCCGTCTGATACTCGTAGATCGTGTGATATTCCGTTCCATCAGAATATGCTTCTACCACTTCTGAACAGCAGCCTCTGTCATTATATGAAAACGTATATTTCACCTCATTATCCCCTTCTTTTACAGTCATATAGTCTATTCGCCCATTCCCTGAGTAATGAATCTCCGCCATATCCGTCCCTTCTGTCCAACCGGCCAGATACCCATCTTCATTGTATGTAAATGTTCGGCTTCTATCACCTCCGAGTACAATATTCCCGGCTTCGTCCACAGTCCTGACCGGAACACTTTCCCGGATTATTCGTCCTGCATCATCATACTCATAGGAGTATCGATATTCCCCGTTAGAAGAGCTATAGATGCCTATTATTTGGTCATTTTCATTATATTCATAAAGAAAATCCAGCCCCTGCCACATGATATCTTCCGCATATATCAGATTCGGTACATCCTTCTGATGGTACGCCAGGATCCTGTCTCCCTGCATCTCAAAAGAATACCCCACCCCGGCTTCCGTAACTACAGATATTCCTACCGGAAGAACATTTCCGGAAAATACCGGTGCCGTATAATATAAATAACTTTTACCATAGACATATTGTCGTTCCGGGTGTGCATAATCCATAACGATTGTGCATCCGTCTACAGTTCCCGCCTCGCGATCATAGGTGATACTATAGTCGGTTCCCCGATAAGATACATGTGACAGCAGTGGTGTTTCCGAAAAATCACGTATATTCGCATTCATTTCCTCTAATGCAGCCTGATCATTTCCATAGATATCATGCAGCTCTGCCTTCAGCTCATCATACCCTTCTACATCTCCTGCCCGATATCTGTCTTTTAACTCGGCAATATACGCGGCCTTTCCCTGTTCATAGCAGCGTTCCTGAATCTCCGATATCTGTGAATACTTGTCAGTTCCCATTGCTACTGTCTCCAGCATCTGTCTGGCAAGCTTATATCCTGCGATATAATCTCCGCTATTCAGATATCCCTGCAGTATGCTTAACTGTTCCTCATTTGATAATGCCATATAATACACATATCCTATCGGATCATATATCATATTCGCATTCAGTTTATCCCTATATTCCTGTTCATTTATCTTTTCCTGATAATAGTCATCATAGATTGTACTATACAATACTCTGGCCTGACTGATTCCATACGGCTGCTGATACTCGGCAAGCACTCTTTTCGTCAGTGCTGTTCCCGTATAATACCATACGACTCCATCTGAGATCTCCACACCAACATCAAGTGTAGCGTCTATATTTCTAACTGCTTCATCGCCAAATATGCTTTCTCCGCCCAATACCCGCTCTTCCGTGTCGATTTCTATTAACCCGTTACAGTATCGATCATTTGTTACTGTGTATATCATTCTCATATATATAGCTTCCCCGTCAATTTCCAGTTCAGGTATGCCATGTAAATAACCGGCTACTGCCTTGCCGGAGGTACTGTCCAATTGCACCTGTCCATCTCCAAATGAGACCTCCGCACCCTGCATCACCTCATCTGCATAAAGAATCTCACTAACTACCTGCTTCTCTCCCTCCCCATAAGTATCCTCATCTTTATATATTACATATAACCGATTATCCTCATCGAACACATAGTACTGATCTCCTGCTGCATATATCCTTGCAATATCTCCCACTATTGTATTACCATCTTCTCTACTAACCGTAAGTCCTTTGGATATCTCTGTCTTTTGACTACCCTTGTCCACATCTATATAATATATGCCCTTTCCATTTTCAGACACTGCATATACTTTTCCATCCACCATATTCGGAAGGACTTCTCCGGTGATATCTGTCAGAGAGGTCTGCCGTCCTCTCAAAGAAACCCGGCTGAGATGATAAGTAACCGTATCCCTTTCAAACATATACAGATTATTTTTCCACAGATAAAATACCAGCTCCGTTTCTTCTATGTGATCTGCATCAAGGATGGGTGTGGAGCATAGCTCCTTTACTTTTCCGTTCCTTGCATTAATCTTATATATATTCACTGCATACCTGCCCTCATCTTCCACCAGAAGACTCAGATAATAACTATGTTTTTGATACCCAAGACGCCCTGCCCGAACAACCTGTCCGGATATCGTAACCGGAATTTGTCTGCTTTCACCCGTGATCTCATTGCAACTAACGATATCCCCTGAAAGCGTCTCATAGTAGCTAACTGTATTTTGATAATAAAAGGTATTCGTTTTCCCTACATCGCAGTTATATATCTGCTGGTTAATCGCATTATAATCAACCTCTTTTACTGACAGCTTCAGTATAATCACCATCAAAATCGTCATCAGACAAACTACCGGTATGATTATTTGCATTCTACGTTTCCATACTCTTTGCTTTTTTTCTTTCTCCTGTTCCTCTCGATATCTTGCACGGTTCCTATAAAATGCTTCTTTCTTTTGCTGTAAATCATTGACTTCCTGCTGTTCTACTCTCTTTATCTGTTCCGGCACCACCGCTTCAGCCTGTACTTCTTCCCTGTTATCCTCCGAAAGCGGACTATATGCGATTTTCTTTGAGAATGTCGGTTCCCTATCTGCTCCGGCAATATATGATTCCGACTCAAACATATCACCGCTCAGAACCGTCGTTCCCTCCGGCTCCTGAACCGTACCACACACCTCACATCTATAGTTCCCCTGTTTTATGCTTGTACCACATATCTTGCATATCATACCTTTATCCTCAGCCCCTGTATTATACGATTCTATACTATGTAAAAAATAAGCTCTGTATCTGATACTTTGATCTTATCTCCTGTATGTAGCTCCTTCGATATCCCCGGTTCGACCTTGCTTTCATTTACATATGTTCCATTTAAGGAATTTAGATCCTCGATGTAATATTGTCCTCCCCGGCATATGATTCTGGCATGTCTCCGACTTACAGAGCTATTCCCGGTAATCATCATATCCGTACCCGCCTGCGATTTTCCTATTATAAACTCTGCCTTTTCTACCTTTGTCCTGCGACCATCCACTGTCTGGATATACGCTATCGTTTCTTTCACAGCCACCTTTTTCAATCCGGCTCCCAATGTTGCCCTATCCTCTTGAAGTTCCATACCGGAAAGCAGACTCACCATGCGTTCAAAATTCTTTAGCGAAAATGGCACCTTACTTTCGAAATAATCATTATACTCATACAAGAATTGGAGATTCATTTCCGGTTTGAATTCCGCTTCATACTGTATGGTTTCAAAGAAATCTGCCGGAGTCATATACTCTGTCAGATTAGACACCGGCCAATATATACAACGTATATCACATGTATAGGGATCCACAAAAATCCGATCCATCCGCATTTCCAGATTGGTCTCACTCAGTCCCAGTTCTTTACACTCTTTTATCCGCCTGATCATCTGTATGATAATATCCAGAAACTGTTCTTTTTGTATTCCTTCTTTTATGTAATCCTTTAGGCTTCTGCTATTCTCTAACTCAGTTAACAGAACCATCTTCTTACCCTTTTGTTTCTTTTTCAGCGGTATAATTCCGGTCATTTTTTCTATACTTGCAAATGACTTTTCATTTAACCCTTCCGGATATATAACCTTCCGCATTATTATTATTTTTTCATGCTTGTATTTGATTATGACGTTTTCCATAGTATCTCTCTTATTATACGCTTGCCAACTCCCGTTCTATATCATCAAATGCCTGTGCCGTTACCTTAAGCCACTCTGCACACTTCTTTAAACGTTCCTCCTGTATCTGACTTCCCCACTGATATGGTTTTAATGCCTGCTCCTGTGTCTGCTGATATAATCGTTTCAGATCTGTGTCGATATCCTCGATACGTCTTCGGAACTGCTCCAGTCGATTCGCATATCCCCGCATCGTATCGGTATCTACTATGATCTGTGCTCCAATAGCCACTGTCGCTCCTACTTGAACTACCAGACCTTGACTCCATTGCAACAGCCTTTGCAGCATATCTGCGATATCTTTCCTGATCTGCTGTAACTGGGCGTCCGTCCACTTGTAAACCGCCTGTAGTTCCGATACCAGCCAGTCTCCCAACTGATGCAGCTTCTGATACAGCCTTTCGTAGACTTCCAGCGATCTTGCAAGTGCTAAAGCTGCTAATACACTTATGATCAACAGACTTACTATCAGCCCTAAAACCTTCCAATCAATGACTATCAGACCAGCCACCATAACCAAAGCAGTTATCCCGGCACTTATTATATGTCTTCCCATGAATGTCAGATTTCCATTCGGATCTACCATATGTTCTGCTACCCAGCCTACGATTTCTAAACATCCGACCAGTGCTATTGCAAATAAATGTCCGGATTTAAATGGAAGATGGTCAAATGCCCGGCTGATATCCCTAAATGATATCTCCAGAACTCCCACCTGTGTTGGAACCAGACTTCCATTTGAATCAAAGCTCAGGTTCTCTAATCCATGCTTTCCTATTATGTTATAAGATAAACTATTTGATTGCTGAATCATTACCGGCACATCGGTTGTACCCGGCAGCGGCTCCAGAAGATGTCCGACTCCGCTCCACTGAAACCGTTTCGTCCGACCTGCTATCATCGCGATTTCAGCCATATGTTCTTTAATATATTCATCCGAAAAGCCCGGACTGTCATAGGTTCGGCATTCCAATATCCGATCCAGTGATATTCCATTCTTTGCTGCTGTCACGATCGCATGCTGTGCCAGATTCCCTCCCAATGAATGGCCGGTAAATGTTATATTTCCACCTTCTCTGTAATAATCAGAAGCAGCGATCTGTTGTAAGAACTTCTCTGCCTCTGCCTGTTGACGGGTTTGCGTCGTACACATCAGCCCTACATCGGCTTCTGCCCAGTCATGCCTTAAGTTATCCGCAAAATTGTCCGTAGGTCCTGCTCCTTCACTGCCACGGAAGACAACCACCAGATCTCCAGTATCGGGATCTTGAAGCACCATGCCAAAAAAGCCGGTATCTTCATTAGAATCATAGTAGTCAACTACATTCCAGTCAGACAGATTTACCCCTGTATCTACGGCAGGATCAAACCCTCCGCCCTGTGGATTTGTCACATGCTGTTCCAAAGCCTTTGTGTTACAGTGATCCGTTTCAACTTCTCCATATAGTTCAGATAAGGTACAGGGAATTCCACCAATCTTATTTATTTTTTCTAATGCATCTTCCGTCTGAGAATAAGATATCTGACTAATCGCAGCTAATTCCTCATCTGTATAAGCCATACTTACTCCGCCTCCCATTCCTGCAGGATATCCTCTGCTGTTTTCTCTACTCCGACCACTTCAATATCTCTAAATCCATCATTTACCCTCTCAACCACTTCTCTGATTGCCCCATGATTATAGTATTCCTGACTTGATATGGTATCGTACTGTCGTGCGAACTCCTTACATTCATCATACCGATCCGATTCTATAACATACGCCACCATAAACACCCGGATATTTTCATCAATATTCAGTACAGATTCCGCACTATGATAAATCGCCTCTGCCATCTCCTCATTATTCCCGGTATCCTTCATGGCTATATTCATGCAATAGCAAACTCCATACTGTGCAGACTGCGCCATGGCATCCTCCGCTTTCACATCTATCTCCGTATAATCCCCAACAGCATTTCCCATTGTAAAATATCCATTTATCTGCACCTCCATGCCATCTGCCTCAAAGCTCTGCATCAGATACTCCTTCATCTGATTTCTCAAGGTTGCTCCTATATACCCTTCACTCAACAGATTCCCATCAATGTCTATCCGCGCCCGAAACACAATATCCGGATTTGCTACCGGGTGACAGTATGCTTCCGCCGTATCCGGCTCACCGGAGCCCAAACGATTCCCGATTCTGGTCACCTTGAATTCCTCTCCATAGCGTGCCTCCAGTGCCTGTTCCACCTGCTTTGCCTGTATCTGATCCAGCCCAATACAGGCTGCCATATTTGCCGCTACCATAAACGCCATCGCTATTACCCCTATTCTTTTTATTATTTTTTTCATCCTTACTCCTCTTTCTATTGGTCGCTATGCCATTGACACGCTTGCCAACTCCCGTTCTATATCATCAAATGCCTGTGCCGTTACCTTAAGCCACTCTGCACACTTCTTTAAACGTTCCTCCTGTATCTGACTTCCCCACTGATATGGTTTTAATGCCTGCTCCTGTGTCTGCTGATATAATCGTTTCAGATCTGTGTCGATATCCTCGATACGTCTTCGGAACTGCTCCAGTCGATTCGCATATCCCCGCATCGTATCGGTATCTACTATGATCTGTGCTCCAATAGCCACTGTCGCTCCTACTTGAACTACCAGACCTTGACTCCATTGCAACAGCCTTTGCAGCATATCTGCGATATCTTTCCTGATCTGCTGTAACTGGGCGTCCGTCCACTTGTAAACCGCCTGTAGTTCCGATACCAGCCAGTCTCCCAACTGATGCAGCTTCTGATACAGCCTTTCGTAGACTTCCAGCGATCTTGCAAGTGCTAAAGCTGCTAATACACTTATGATCAACAGACTTACTATCAGCCCTAAAACCTTCCAATCAATGACTATCAGACCAGCCACCATAACCAAAGCAGTTATCCCGGCACTTATTATATGTCTTCCCATGAATGTCAGATTTCCATTCGGATCTACCATATGTTCTGCTACCCAGCCTACGATTTCTAAACATCCGACCAGTGCTATTGCAAATAAATGTCCGGATTTAAATGGAAGATGGTCAAATGCCCGGCTGATATCCCTAAATGATATCTCCAGAACTCCCACCTGTGTTGGAACCAGACTTCCATTTGAATCAAAGCTCAGGTTCTCTAATCCATGCTTTCCTATTATGTTATAAGATAAACTATTTGATTGCTGAATCATTACCGGCACATCGGTTGTACCCGGCAGCGGCTCCAGAAGATGTCCGACTCCGCTCCACTGAAACCGTTTCGTCCGACCTGCTATCATCGCGATTTCAGCCATATGTTCTTTAATATATTCATCCGAAAAGCCCGGACTGTCATAGGTTCGGCATTCCAATATCCGATCCAGTGATATTCCATTCTTTGCTGCTGTCACGATCGCATGCTGTGCCAGATTCCCTCCCAATGAATGGCCGGTAAATGTTATATTTCCACCTTCTCTGTAATAATCAGAAGCAGCGATCTGTTGTAAGAACTTCTCTGCCTCTGCCTGTTGACGGGTTTGCGTCGTACACATCAGCCCTACATCGGCTTCTGTCCAGTCATGCCTTAAGTTATCCGCAAAATTGTCCGTAGGTCCTGCTCCTTCACTCCCCCGGAAGACAACCACCAGATCTCCGGTATCGGGATCCTGAAGCACCATGCCAAAAAAGCCGGTATCTTTATTAGAATCATAATAGTCAACTACATTCCAGTCAGACAGGTTTACCCCTGTATCTACGGCAGGATCAAACCCTCCACCCTGTGGATTCGTCACATGCTGTTCCAAAGCCTTTGTGTTACAGAAAGTTGTATTAACTTCTCCATACAGTTCGGATAGGGTACATGGATTTTTTGAATTTACTCCTTTATTTGCCAATGCTTCCTCTATCTGTGAATAAGATATCTGACTGATTGCTGCCAGTTCCTCATCGGTATATGCCATACTCTACTCTGCCTCCCATTCCTGCAGAATATCCTCTGCTGTTTTCTCTATCCCAATTACTTCAATATCTTTAATATCTCTATAATCATGATTTACTCTTTCGACTACATCTCTGATTGCTCCTGTGTCATAGTATTCCTGAATAGATAAGCCATCGTACTGTCGTGCTAATTCCTTACATTCTTCATACCGATCCACCCCTATAATATATACTCTCAATACTACTTCAATATTTTCATCAATACTCAGTGCAGATTCTGCACTATGATAAATCGCCTCCGCCATCTCCTCATTATTCCCAGTATCCTTCATGGCTATATTCATACAATAACAAATCCCATACTGTACAGACTGCGCTACAGCATCCTCGGCTTTTACATCTATTTCTGTAAAGTCCCCAACGGCATTTCCCATAGCAAGGTTTCCATTTATCTGCACCTCCATGCCATCTGCCTCAAAACTCTGCATCAGATATTCTTCCATTTGATACTCCAACGCAGCAGAAGGATACGGGTTATTCAGTAGGTTCCCATCAATGTCTATCCGCGCCCGAAACACAATATCCGGATTTGCTACCGGGTGACAGTATGCTTCCGCCGTATCCGGCTCACCAGAGCCCAAACGATTCCCGATTCTGGTCACCTTGAATTCCTCTCCATATCGTGCCTCCAGTGCCTGCTCAACCTGTCTTGCCTGTATCTGATCCAGCCCAATACAGGCTGCCATATTTGCCGCTACCATAAACGCCATCGCTATTACCCCTATTCTTTTTATTATTTTTTTCATCCTTACTCCTCTTTCTATCCTACCATCTTCCAGACAACCGCATTGCTCGACTATAGGCATCCTCCTGTGCCTTTTTGTACCGCTCTCCTATGCTCCTTAGCAGGCCTGCATACTTTTCCAGCGAATTTTTCATGCTACTATATGTGGACTTCTTTTCCATCACTTCATTCCATTGTGTGTTAAAAAGCATGGAATCCTGTCCGATCCAACTCGTTTGCTTTAATGACTCTATAATACCGTCTGCCAGCTTCATCTGCTGATCCAGATAGTCAATGTATTCATCTATCGCTTTTGCTGTCTTCTCAAACTCCGTATGTGTCACTCTAATGTATCCCATCTAGTTCCTCCTACTTAAACGCCTCTGCCAATGCCTTATTTGCTTCTTCTGCAGATGTATAACCCTCTCCCACCTGTAAATGAAGAAATTTCACAAAATTATCAATAACATTATATCTGGTTTCATTATAAGTTTGTTTAATCGTTATAAATCTACCTATAATCTCATCTGATGCAGGACTGTCCCATGTAGCATCGAGTCTTGATACTGCCACCTGAGGATCATTCATTTTATCCAATATCCCTTTATTAATTGCCGAGATATGATCCGCCGCAGCAATAATCGCCGCTGTATCTGCTTTTAAATCTTTCATACTATCTACCTCCATTCATAGTTATTTATAAAGATTATCCTTTCACAAGCCTGCCTGTATCTATTGCGTTCAACTTGCCTCTAACTGTATAACACTGCTTCAATACATCTTCCATGGCATCTGCACACTTATCATTTCCTATTCCCTCAAAATCGCTCCTTACAGAACCGGAGAGTGACTCCAGTTCCCGAATCACGGCATTTAATTCTGCTTTTATCGTTTGCAATTTCTTTTTTCCTGCTGCATCCACGCTTTACTCCTCCTTGTTGTACTTTGATTCTCTTATATGCTACATATATATAATGTTAATCACATTGATTAATCGAATATTCTAGTTTTATCGGACCTGTCCGGGACACCCCAGACAGGTCCTGCCATTTACTTAAATGCGTCTGCCAAACCCACGTTGGCCGTTTCCGTTTCTACATATCCCTGCGCAATCGAATTCCGCAAGAACTTTACATACTGATTAATAATATCGCTATAATTCTGAAAATACTTATTCGCAAAATCATCAAAATTTGAAACCGTATCTGTAGCAGCATCACCCTGCCATATATTTGCAAGATTATCTACTGTCTTTTTCCCATCCTCTAGCGTTTCTAATAGCTTATTGTTCTGATCCTCTAAGTTCTGAGCGATCTGGAGGACTTGGTCGGTATCGACTCTTAAATTGTTACTTGCCATCTCTTATCCCTCCTTGTCTTTAGTTTGCAAGCTTCTTTACATTAGCAATATTGCCATCCATACGTTCAACATAATTCTGCTTTTCCTTGTGCAGTGCTTCACTTGATACAGACAGCTTATCTGCCATGGACTTCAGTTCTTCTGTAAATCCGGTAATCTGTTCAACAAATGCCTGATTATCAGCACCCTCCCAAGCGGTTCCCATTGTGCTTGCACTCTGCATAAGCTGAGTATATATCTCAGTGTATGTCTGAGATAGGGATAACAACTTCTGAGAGGCCTTTTCGATGTCATCAAACGATTCTACATTAATTACCATGTTCTTTCTCCTTTCTTTTAGATCGTTTATCTATACCAACATGATCCATCTCTTTCTGCCTATCTTATATGCCATCATGTTAATATCTTATCTGTGTATGTATCTATACATTTTTTTCAATATCTATGTAATTGGATATATTATTATTTTTCCATCAAAAGTCCTATTCTATCTAAATATGCAAAGTCTTATTTTTGATTCTATTTTAGTTCCAATAAAATCTAACACTACTTGTCCTGCTCTATTTTTATATATACTATTTTTTCTATTATCACTGATTTTTTAAAAAATTACAATATATATTTTATTTTTATGTTTTTAAGTTTCTAAATCATGTACTTATCTAACCACTGCTCTTTGAACACTAAGCGAGTCATCCCAGACACGTCTCTCCTAAAATAATTCTGTTTCCATTGCCAGTGCTTTTTCCTCTGTTCTATAATCAAAATATGGCACAAATTCACCATCACAAAATCCCATACTGTGCCATGGCATCCGCCTCAAAGCTCTGCATCAGATACTCCTTCATCTCATTTCTCATTTATATATCTGTTAAGAACGAATTGTTTACACTATCTTTTCTTTGTTGCAAAATCCAGTAAATTCATCTCAATCCTCCCGTCTGTAATCTATAAAAATAACTTCCTGTTCTTCACAAAGGAACTCATTATCCATATTTCCTATGGAGTGTTCTCCTAACGTAGTAACAAAATCCATCTCTCCATTCTGCAATGCTTTCAATGTTTCATCATCTACCAAATAGATATTCCCCAATGTATAATGACAATTAAATTCTTCGTGTATTTCCTTCATTTTCTCCTTCGTTTGTTCAATATCTGTTTCCTCCGGCAGACATAGATAAATCCTTAGTGCCGACTGTTCCATTGTATAGAATCTATCCAATGAGTCCTTACCCACCCGGAACTTAATATCCTTATAGCCATCTGCAGCCAGCGACGGACTTACATACAAATAGTAATCATCAAAGTGTTTCTGAACTTCTGTATCCGCATCTGTCTGAATATCATCCCAGATATCTAAAAGATATCTGGCATCGTATCCTTTCCCTTTTAGTCAAAACGGAAACGATCTCATCCTTGGATCATCCGCCAGATGTGCCTCTCCTCTTTTTACCCCATAAAAATCATTCACCACTACTACTATCACATCTTCTATCACAACGTCTTCATTATACTTTGTTTCCAAAAATACTTCTGCCCGCTCTTCATCCGTACTACCCTGACATTGCCACAGCTTCACCGATTTTCCACATCCGCACATAACTATGGAAAGTATTATCCCCACTACAGCAAGGATATATCTTTTATATATACACAATTTCTTTCCTCCTTTAGTTTTCCTTCCATACCACAGAGGAAAATCCCGTTGTATCTTCCATCTCAAACTGGATATGGCAGCTTGCATATTCACTTATTATATACTGTCCATTTATAAGCTCTCTATTTTGTAATTCTTCAAAATGACCTTCTCCGTTGTCAAAGTAGACTCGTCCATCT